>FUIF01000122.1_pt1 | contig 11480 bp, 21 predicted proteins | sample 1003461 | NCBI WGS metagenome assembly FUIF01 (sample SAMEA80401918, study PRJEB19352) | marine metagenome
CCCATGTATGTGTTGCGGATTGCGGCAGCGATATCAGCGCTACCCGGCCAGCCATCGACGATAGCCACGGACGCCGCGCAAAACCTTCACGCGATCTCTAGCGACATGTTCCTCGATCGAGGCTCGCAACTGCTCAACCTCCTGTTTTTTTGGCCTGAAACCGCAGCCGTTCCGGTCCCGACAGATCCCGGAATACACGCATTTCGGCCCAGCGTCCTCAAAAAGCGGCAGCGCAGCGTCCCGCAACACAGCCAGGATGAGTTTTGCCAGCTCCCTATGCTCCGGCTGCGCGTTCCTGCAGAGCCGCTCCCCCAGATAATGCCGCCACTGTCGTGCGTTCATCGTGACATCGATATTGGTCAGACTTGCCTTGGCTAAACAGGCGCGCGCCTCCTCTGCCGGGATACCCGCATCGATATATGAGTCATATTCAGCCCTGTCTAGTGCGCGTCCTTGTGCGAATAACGCCCGCGCTGCCGTGTCTGCTGCGATTTTAGGCGGTACCCTATACCAACCATCGTCTGAAACTTTTACGTGGCGCTGAGAGCGTTCTGAGAAGCTAGCGACCCGATGCCGAATCAACTGCTTGTCGATATAGTCAGCCAGGCCGGTTATCCGCAGCGTAAAACTGACGTGCTCGATAACGGACTCGTGACCATAGCCAACAACCCGCTGGACCAGGCGGCCAGCCTCTCCATAGCTGAAGCTCTCGGGCGAGCGGGTGTCCTCGTGCACGCAGGTCCAGGCGCAGGATGCTGCAAGGCGCACGGCGTTTTCGGTTTTTCCAATCAGCTCAACGTTCATTTTTTTAGCCTCTCCAGGTTGTATTTTTATGTTTGATCGACAAAATCGGGGAACACTCACTCGCGGCAGCCGCAAAGTCGGGATCGCCGGGCCGCAAAACTCGCGATGTCAGTGGCGTCTTCGCCTCACCACACCTGCGCAAACAGCTGACATGCGTGAACGCGCCAATGGGCGGAGCGCTGTCTTCACAGCTGATCTGTTTGCAGTTGTCACATAGCACCCGCAACCGGCTTTCGCCGTCGCAGACCCACCTCACGACTCGCCTGCCGCAGCGCATACAGGCGAACTCTTTTTTTTACCAACCAGGTTTTTTTCTGCGGTTTTGTGCGCCTCTTTTTAGCCATCACATCCCCCCGTCATTTTTTGCCAGCGGCAAGAACCGAACCCGCTCTCCCGACCATAACAGGGGGATCTCGATATTCCGCTCACCCTGGCGCTGTTTGCCGATGATCAGTGACGCCTGCGCCTGGTGAAGTTTCCAGTTATGCTCGCCATCGTTGATTTTCTTTTTACACTTGTCGCAATCGGCGGCTTCTCTCCAGGGGAACAGAATCACGTCGGCATTATTCTCGATCATTCCTGACCCGCGCAGGTCCGTCATGGTCGGTTTACGCTTTTCTTTCTGGCCTGACCGGCTCAGCTGCGACAGCGCTATAACGCAGATGTTGAACTCCTTCGCCAAGTGTTTGAGCGAGGTCGTGATAACATCCAGCTCTGTGTTTTCCTTCGATTTGTCGTATTTCATGATCTGAAGATAGTCGACCAGGACGATATCGAGGCCATGCTTTGAGTAGCGGCGCACCTTGCTTGCCAGCTCGCTGATGGAGATCCCGGCTGGATCATCGATCCACATCTTGTAATTGCTGATCTCCGCCATCGAGTTTGTCACCCGCGAAAAATCGGCGGCCTGCATAAACCGGGGCGAACGGATCTTGCCGAAATCAACGTGGCTATGACTGGCTAGGGTGCGCATGGTCAGCTGCTCGTGGGACATCTCGCAGCTAAAAACCAGCGCTGAATATCCGGCCTTACACGCTGCCTCAACGGCTCCGGTCGCAAAGGCCGTCTTGCCCATCGAGGAAGGCGCGGCGACGATAACCAGGTCGCCCTTGTGCATCCCCTCGGTCTTGTCGTCGACATCGGGAAGGCCGTAGGTCATGCCCAACAGCTCACCACCCGCTGAATAGCGCCGCTCCATCTCCTTGGCGACAGCCTTGCAGGACTGCGCCATGGTCACAGGCTCCGTTTTGGCGACAACGGTCTGCACCTGGGAAAACCTCTCGATCATATTCAAGGCGCTGTCGTTGTCCTCGGCCTGCAGCAAGCCGCGCCCCAGACCCACGATGCTGCGATGGACATGCTCCTCCCGGAACCTGTCGATATGTTGACCAATCATCGACGGGAAGAAATCAAGGTTCGTCCAAGCCATCACCCGACTACGCTCAAGACCCGCCCGGCTCGCCAGGGTCAGAACGTCGCACTCCGATTGAAACAGGACCTCTGCCGCCTTGCGGTAGTCCCCGGTAAACCAGCTCAGATCACACCTGCCGGTCACCTGCTCATAGGCCTCTTCCGAGATAACCATGGCCGCGATCAGGGTTGCCTGGGTTAGGTCAGTCATGATCAGCTCCCATAGCCTCGAGTGTTAACGCCAGCCGCCGTTCATGCTCGAGCTGCTCCGCTGTTTTTTCGGTCGGCGCAATAGGGACGACCTTTTTTTTCGCGCTTGATCCACTTCAAGATCAACTCGTAGGGATTCACGCCGAGGCTGCCGTTTTTGTAGTGCTCAACACACAGCTCCAGGGTCATGCGCAGGTCGCTCTCGGTCATTCCGGAAAGGCGCATCAAGTCGGGCAACTTTTTATCGATAATTGCTCTTAGCTGTTGCTGTTGGGTTGTCGTTTCTGAGCCTGAAATTTTCCCTACAGCATCTCCTTTTATATTCTCTCTTACTTCTCTTACTTCTCCTTGCATAGCGTCCGCATTGCTTACGCACTGCTTGGGCAATGCATTTGCATGTGCATTTGCATGTGCATTTGCATGTGCATTTGCATTGCTTGCGCTATGCTCCGGCAATGCATTTGCATAAGAGTTAAGTGCCTGTTTTTTCGCTTTTTCCCAACGCTTATTGGCGGCAATCCGCGCACGTTCGGTCTTCTCGAAATAGGGCTGGAGATAGTAGACCAATTTGATCGAGAAAAAGTTTTTGGCCTCGTCAATGTCGAATAAACCGTAGTTACAGACCACCGCCCGGACCTTTGCCTCACTGGTCGAAAACTCGTCGGCCAGCAGGTCGATATCCGCCATCGGGAAGCGCAAATCTGTCTGCTCTCTCAGGACCTCAAGCGTCATGAAATAGATGCCGTATCCCTCGACACCCAGCTCTTTTACGACGCGCTTGACCTTGCGATCGTGCCGCGCATTACAGTAGTGCGGAAAAAAATATGCGTCTTTTTTGTGTCCCATTTTTACCTCCTATCCTCAACCCTGATACACCAACATTCCAGCGTCCCGGCCATGCTCATTTGTGCGCCGGGTCCAGCCGGTAACGCGCCTGAACTGGTGCGCGTCGAGCTTGGTCTTGTTATTTTTTGGAGCAACCTTCTTGTAGGCGATATTGATGTCCTGGCAGAACTCCTCCCAGATCGAGCAGTCCCGCTTGACACTGCCTGCGCCCTGGAGAACTTCGCGGCCAGACTTGCCGAACCAGGTCCTCAATCGTGCGTCCTCGAAGCGGATCTCAATCTCTCCTTCACGCCGGTAGCCTGCGACCTCCTGAATAGCCTTCAGGATAGAGGTTGCCTTGACTTCAAGGAGGCGCTTCTCTGTGCGGTCCCAGACGGCAATACCGGTATGAATTCCCGGATCGATGCCGATCAGATAACGTGGCTTGCTCATTTTAAAATCCCTCTCTCAATACGATTCACGATAGTTTCAAGCCTTGCCTGGTCGAACCTCTTCAGGGCCTGTTGATACAGTTTGGGCCCCCGCAGGTTATCAAGCGCTGCATGGCATTCCGAACAGGCGTCGCAGCCGTTATGATCATCGGCCTTAGTTCCCATCCCGGCGCCGTTCCTGTGAGCGAATACGGTGGTTTCCGGGTTATGGTTGCAGCATGGGAGACGCAGGGTGCAGGGTTGCCCTTTGGCTGCGTCGAGGCATTTCCTTGAACGCCAGCGCTTTGGTTTTGCGAACACAACATTCCTCCATTAAATCGCCGCACCATGTGCAGCGGCATGGTTCGTTTTGGGTGAGACTTCACCTCCCAGGGAAATCACAAAGTAATACTTCCCCGGTTCCGCGCCCCACTGCTGTAAACCGGGCTTAATGGTGATTCCTTTAATGTTGAAATCCATTGCGGGTGCACCCTTCCGGTAGCCATTGCGAAAATGAACCGTCTCAAAGGCGCGGAACTCAACGCCGAAATAGTCCATCAGTTGCGAAATTGAGGCGTGGTGCTTTCTCGGAGTCCTCATATCGTCAAGCATTTCCAGCCATGCGCCATACTCTATTTCACGTTTTGCACTCACTAAACGCATCGCCCAATAATCGGTAATCTCGCGGTACTCTTCGCGCTTCTCGCCACTTGCTATCCTGTCAAACCACTGTTTTTTGATAACAAGCTGGAGTGGTTTGGTTTCTGGTATGCTCATTCTTCACCCCGCGCCTTCTTCAGCGCCGCCTGAATATGTTCAACAATGCCCAGTGGAACATCGTATTCACCCCAATATTCCGCTGACTCCTCCAGTTCTTCCAGTGCTTCATACATGTCAGGCGCGGCTGCGATGAGGTGCGCGTTTGCCTGGTCAACACTCCAACAGATTTCGGGATATGTTTTCGGGTCCATCGGGCCTGTGTATGCAATATGCCTGGTGCCGCTTATGCCATTCTGATACACGTCACACTGCGGCCCGTAGCCGTCTCGGACTTCCCAGGGTCCTTTTGATGCTATGGTTTTCATGCTGCTCTTCCCATCGTCCTATGGAAATCATCAGGGTAAGGCAGGCGTATATTTAGCCCCCGCGCCTCCTGTTCGATTTCGTTTAAAAATTCTGTCATCTGCTCCACGTTCAGCCGTGTTGTGCTTGAGAGATCAACGATCACCCTGTGTGCCTGCCGCGCCTGAGCCTGCTGTCCTTTTCGATACAGGTCGCGGACGGTTTCCATCATCACCGCGAAACCGGCGTCGTCACGTTCAAGGATCGGCAGGAGAAAGCTCTCTTTATGTCTCCGGTGAACCTCGTCCTTGCTTTCGCCGAGGTCTTTGCCGATCACGCCTTCCCACATCCACATAAGGGAATTTTGAGACTGTGACCGGTTGAACTTATACGGCTGGATAATTAGCTGGTGATTGTCGGCCTGATCGACCAGGGCATGAGCCCTGGCCTTTACCTGATCGTTGATAAGGTGGAGCTTTTCTTTCATGGTTCAGTCCTGAACCGAGTCTTTCCGGTACTGCTTGAACAGCCTCTCCAGCTCGAGCGAATGTTTTCTTGCCCGGCGCGCTGCCGCCTTATTGCCGGTCTTTGCTGCTTCAGTCTGAAAGTTCTCGATTGTCTCGTTGATTGTTTCGATAAGATTTTTCATCTCTTTCCCTTTCTGTTTGGAATGCTTATGGTTCCCTCTCGTTGGTTGATAGTGTCCCGGTTTTATCTGCCAGCAGAGCCGGGGTGCTGGTTGTTTCTGCCAGGGGATCTTCTAAAAAACTGGCAGCCCGAATCGAAAAAAAAAGGTGATCGTCAGAACGGGATCTCATCATCTGGGTTGAAGGTCGGCTCATCAAAGCTGCCACCACCACCATAACCCTGCTGCTGTCCTTGGTTTTGTCCATACCCTTGACCTGCCTGCGCGCCTTGCTGGCTCTGGGTTTGCTGCTGGTATTGACCGCTTGATTGTCCGTTGTTTTGTCCGCCCTGCTGTCCACTATTCGCAGACGAAAGGAATTGCATTTCCCGTGCGACGATCTCGGAACTGTAGCGGTCGTTACCGTCTCTGTCTGTCCACTTGCGAGTAGTGAACTTCCCGGTGATTCGCACAAATGAGCCCTTGGCCAGATACTGACTTGCCAGTTCGGCCAGCTTCTTCCAGGTGACAATTGTTATCCACTCGGTGCGCTCTTGTTTCTGCCCCTGTGCGTCCGTGAAGGACTCACCGCAGGCGATACGGAAGGTTGTTACTGCCGTTCCTTGCGCGGTAAATCTCGCATCAGGATTAGCTCCAAGCCTCCCGGTGAAGTTGCATTGATTCAAATCGTTCGCCATTAAAATCCCCTTTATCCTCTGTCGTTCAGCGCATACCCGCGCTCTGCTATCCACCGACCCGCGCCACCATTGGCCGGGAACTGTGCTCTTAAATCTGGATTCCTGTTTAACTTCCGTCTTAGTTGCGCATAGCTGACATCCAGCACATGAGCTGCGTCCTTGATCGTCATGCCGAAGCACCCTTCGATGTCGCCTGCCGTTATCCCTTTGCGTGGGAAGAGCATCGACAGGTAACAGGAGCGACAACAGTACGGTCCATGGTGATTGCCTCCGTTCGGCTGGAACCGCTTGCCGCAATACTTACAGCGCGGCATCGGCTTCACTGTTTCCTCCAGACACTCGCCGGAGTCTTGTGTGCTGCCGGGTTTCTAACCGCCCTGAAGCCAGCGTGTGTAATCAAGCCGTCCTTTTTGGCTTTAACGATTACGCTGCCCCATGCTCTTTCGTGAGGCGGAAGCGGGAGCCCGTTGCTGTAGGCAAAATCCCGAATCTCTTCGGTCATGAATTCACCTTTCGGGTAGCGCTCCAGGAACCTGAGCGCCATATCCTGCCAACCGCCACAATCCGCCTCTGCGTGGTCTGCGGCTGTCGCTATTCCCTCGTCGCGCAGTTCTGCGCCGAAATCAAAACCCTCCTGCTGCATAGTGGCCTCCAGATGAGGGGCTAAAAGCCCCTCGATGAAAAAGTCAATCTCTACTGGACCGGAACCGCGGTCTGAACCTTTGCGATCGTGAAAGATCGCCAGCCGTTTTTCTCGAGATCGAAAACCTTGAACAGGTGATCAGGGGTCGGCTTTTCGCTGCCGTCTTTCCCTTCACCACCAGGGCGATGCGCCTCGGGAACCGCTTCGATATCGCTGGTGCAGATCATCGTCCGCAGCGAACCGTCCTTTTTCTCAAAGACGACTTTCATTTTTTTCTGCCCGGTGAACAGCGCCCCGAGCTCTTCTTTTGTGAATACCCTTTCCTCACTCATGCTCTCTTCCTTTCTGTATGGGGTTAAGATGCTTGCAGCATTCCGTGACGCTTCATGATCTGGCTGAGCGCCATCGTTGCCTCGAGTGGAATCTCGAAGATTTCCGCCCAAGACGCCATCTCTTCGGCGAAGGTCAGCGGAGCGTGTTTTGCTGCACTGATTGGGGTCACTGTTGCGTGTTCGTGCTCTGGTGCGGGTTCAGGTTCGGGCTCCAACATTGGCTCAGGCTGGCTCTCCTCTGCAGCCTCACGCTCAGCGGCTTCGCGGTCGGCGCGCTCTTTGGCTGCGGCCTCACGGTCGGCGCGCTCTTTTTCCAAACGCTCAGCTTCAGCCCTGGCTTCCGCTTCGCGCTTGGCCTTGAGCTCCTCCTCAACACGGATCGCCTCGCGTTCAGCCTCGCGGCGCTTCTGTTCCTGTTCCTTGTGCTCAGCAATGCGCAATCTGGCGACAGCCTCAAAGGACTCGGGCGGCTGGTTGACGAGCTGGGCGACATCACTGAACAGGAAGCCGTATTTCTTGGCGTTCTCACGCAACCAAGATTGGTTCTGCATGACCATCTCCATGGCGAGATCAACGTCAACCTTGGCTTTCAGCAGAACGGCATCGACGGCATTGGTCATTGACTCAAGGTTCCTCTTGCCCTTCATAGCTGTCTCGAAGTCGGGGCGGATGCTAGGCAAGACCTGGTAGACCACCAGCGGCGCAATCTTCTGGTTGTAGGATTCGATATGCTCCTGCAGGGCCTTGTCCGCCTTGGCGACGATATCCAGCTTCCGCCTAGCCTTTTCATCCTTGACCAGCTTCTCACCGTGGCTCTGCATTTTCTGGAGGATGGAGTCGATCTGCCGCGCCGTTTCTTCAAAAACGCTGAACGAAACAAACTGGGTCTTCACGTCGCCAACAACGGCCTTCAGGGTCGCTCTGGCCTTCTTGGTCGCCTTGTTCAGGTTTTCTTTCTCGGCAAAGTCTTTGTCTGTTTCGAGGATGCGCGACATCTCTACCTCGGCGCGCTCCTTGATCGCCGGAAGGACCTCGGTGATGTTTGAAATAATGCTGGAGCCCTGAACCTCGAAGGTCACCAACGGGAAGGCCTCAGCTTCTTCGACAACAACTTTCTCGGCTTTGGCTTTCGGCTGGTACTTGTCGAGATCTTCGGCAAAGAGTTTCCAGCCTGCGATGAGCTGCTCGCGGCGTTCCGGCTGAGAGACATAGGTCATCGTCTCTCTGTTATTCTCGGTGCCGTCGGAGGTGACGAACAGAGCCTCATCAATGCCAGCAACAAGCAGTTGGTGTTCAAGCTGCCAGTAGTAGTGCGGCTCAAGGATTCCATTGCGGACGTTTTCGGCCAGGGTTGCGTTATGGAGCTTATGTTCCCAGACCGTGGAGCCCAAACCATCGAAGGAGGCCAACAGCGGCAACACGTCCAGTTCGATCGAGCCAACAACCGGCGGAAAGTCCTCAAGCATTTCAAGCTCAAGGATCTGGCGCGCATCGGCTTCTGCTTTATGGCCTGCGTCGAAGATCTCCTGCTGCTTGGCACTGACCGGCTTGGTCTGCCCGGTCTTCTTCTCATGGAGAAGCTGCTGGCGGCTCTTGTATTTACAAGAGCCCATCATTGCTGGGGCATCGCTTGCGGTGAAGTGCGACATACGGAGGTCTAACCACTCCTGCGTTCCCTGCTCTACGTTGTGAATGATCATTTTCATGCTGCATCCTCGCTTCCGATTTTTCGAATAATGTCAATCTGGTGCGGTGCCAGATGCGTCCCCTTACTGGTCACAAACTCAATCAGCTGCTCTGGTGTTCTCTTGCCAGCAAGGACCAGCTCCTCCCATTTAACGAAGGCTTCGGCGAAGCGCTCGTCGGGCATGTATTCGATCACAGGTTCCGCAGTCACCTCGATAGCTCCGGCGTCCTTGAACCGTTCGGCTTCATCGGGATCGATAATTCCGCTCAATCCGAAAGCGTAACGTGCGGCCTGGATCGCCGCTTTGTGGCGCAGCATGCGGCTTGGCCACTGCTTCCAGGTATCTGTTCCACGCTTGCACTCGGCCATGTACTCGGTGACCTGAACCGGGTGTTCGGTGTTCTTCTTGTGAATGCTGCAGGTAATCGAGATCAAAGCCCCGTCCTGGCCGCGCTCATCGACAAAGGTCATACCGTTAAAGTCTGGATGGGTGTTGATGATCCGCAGCCAGCCGTCGATAGAGACGATCGGCTGAATACCGCCGCCCTTGGCCGGAAATGCGTAGATCTCTTTAGTCAACGGGTTCAGGCCGTACTCGTTGGCCACCGCGATAAAGCTGGTAAACTGCGCAGTCGTCACGCGCTGGCCACCGTTCGGCATAACCGTGTTCATCACGATATCCCGGACCTCCTCTTCGCTCACCGACAGCCGGTTTGCGACCTTCTGCAATGCTGTACTCATAATCCACTCTCCTCTGTGTTAAGCTGTTTCCTTGCAGGCATCCGCAACATAACAAGCGCGGTACTCTGCTTCCCTGCTCTCTGAATACTGAATCGACGCTTCCCAAATCAGTCCGGCCGAGACGATCAGCGCGCGGCAGTCATCGGTCAGTGTGGCCTCCTGAACAATGTTCAGCGCCTTGATAAGGTCTTGCGCTTCGATCGGCTGGATGGTGACCTCATCCGCTGTAACGACACACGCCAACTCATACTGGAATTCGTTCTGATCATTGGCTGCCAGCGCTTCGTCTTGCGCCTCGGTCAACATATGGCCGACAACCTCGGACAGATTCAGCGTGTGGAGGATTTCAACGTGCATCGCCGACCCCCACAACCATGTCCATGTTTTTATCCCAAGCGCCGCCAACCTTGAATGTCTGGTGCGCACACAGCGCAACCAGGGTGATGGTGATGATCAGGAGGATCGCCGTCTGCATCCGCTCTCTACCTTTTGTGCTCATTGTTGTTGCCTCCTATTCGATGATCCACTCGACCACATAGCCGAGCGCTTCCAACTTGCTCTGAATTGGTTCCAGTTCCTCCGGTCTGAACCAGCTCGTCTTGAGCCGGATCATGCGGCACCCGTCAGGTTTTTCTGCCACGTCATAAACTCATCGTGGAAATAGCCCTCACGCCCGGTGACCTTGTTTACCCGCAGCGGCGGCGGATTGCCTGCCTTGCGGTAGACCTTCAGATCCCGGCACCACTGTTCGCGGCTCAGGCCAACCAGGGAGTTAATAAGGCCTTTGGGGATAAATCCCTTGGCGGCCAGAATCTCCATGTGGCGCTGATGAGTGCGCTCTGTTTTTTCTGTTCCCCTGTTCATGCTGCTCCTCCGATAAGGTTTGTCTTCGGCAAGCTCTGCGCGAACACCTCAACCCGCTGTTTCGCCAGCTGATAAATGTCCTTATACGGCAGCCCTTCGTTCATTCCGTCGAACAGCGCCGACCGGCAAATGTCTTCAGCAACCATCAACCGGGACAGGTTCATCCCGCCGAGCATGTCGCGGAAAGGCTTAGCGCTCGCCTGGCCAACCATAAACAGCGCCCTGTGTGTCATCGATGTCAGGTTTGAGTAGTAGTGCTTGGCGTTTTTGCTGCCCTGCTTGGTTGCGTACTCGACAAAGACCTGAACGGCGTCGGTCATTTCGCGGCGAACCAGCTTCCCGGCGTTGCGCTGCTCGATCCATGCGGCGTTGCTGCGCTGTTGGATGACCTTTTCCATCTGGTTGAAGGCGGCGATGTACTTTTCTTTGAATGCTGCCGCTTTCTTTCCCCGGAAACCCATTGCCAAGAAGGTGAATCCATCTTTGGTCATGAGGTACATGGGCTGCTTTTTGTTCTGCTCGTTGGTGTAAGAGGACGGCGCAAAGTTGCGCGTCCGAACCCCTCCGAACAGTCAAGGCGGTCAATCGCCCTCAGTACATCCTTGTGCTGTTTGCTGAATATCTCGGATACCTTCAAGGAGTCGGTCAGCGCCTGGTCGCTTTTGACTTGAACCAAATCTGTTGAGTCGTGCTGTGTTGTTGTTAGACTGTTCATGGTTGCCTCGCTTGCTTGCCAACTAATAGCTTTATGGTAGCCTTTTAGGAGGCGAGTTTGTTTGTCTCGAGCTTGATGTGCTTACGGAGCGCCCGGTTTGTCTCATATTGAAGCCCGGTCTGCAGTTGTGCCTTCTTCTTCCGGCCAACCAGTTCAGCGAGATCTCCGTGAACCTCGATAAGAACCGGTACGTTTTTTGGTTTGCTCTGCCATTGCTATCACCTCCTTGTTTGTTTGCTGTTCTTGGTGACAGCTTAGTGACAGTTTAGGTGATAGTCAAGCTGTTATTTTGTATTTTTCTATTCCTGAATTGTCTTTTTACTACTTGTTTAGAATTAACGGGACGTTGCGCTTGCAGAAAAAAATTAAATTGGTAGGATGCCGCTATGGAAATGGAACCCAAAGACAGGCTTCGAGCCATAAGAAAGAGAAC
>FUIF01003632.1_pt1 | contig 11469 bp, 17 predicted proteins | sample 1003461 | NCBI WGS metagenome assembly FUIF01 (sample SAMEA80401918, study PRJEB19352) | marine metagenome
ATAGCTTCTGGTGCAATAACAGGCACTAATATAGCTTCAGGTACAGTGACTCACGCGCATACAGATAATTCTATCGCTAAGGTGGTAACACTGACGCAGGCAGAATACGATGCACTGGCTACTAAAGATGCATCGACACTTTATATAACAACTTAAATGATATGGGAGTATATTTAGGATCTAATAATTTATTAGGCGGTGGTGGAGGCCAAGGGGCTTTGCTTTCAGACCCAACGCTAATGAACAGAACGTTTGTATATACACCTAGATGCGAAGCGAAAAATGCGGAACACACACACGGTTTTATATATACAGCAGGTGTCCACGCAACATTTTTTGATGTAAATAGAGGGGGTAGTGGCAACTTGTCGCTGTCAACAGTAGATACATATCTTACAACCCACGATATAACAAACTCAGCAGGAGGTATCCTTCATTTATTACAATTTTCTGGTTTATACGCAGGAGTAGTAGGAGATACTTCAACGTGTAGAATCACTTTAGACGGTGAAGAATACGTTATATCTACATCACTAGTTACAGCTGACAGTCAAGGGTATTACAAACCGCTTATGGGTAATTATGTTTTAGGCGGTATGGCCCATATTTATACCAGCGCCCCTGACGGGAGGTCGCGAAATAATTTTGGTAACCACTATAGGGGTAAACACGCCGGCGCAGGCAATTTGTTTGATAATGGTTTTGATGGCGGCTCAGATGGCGCTGCTATGTATACGTATATTCCGACAGTAGCAAGCAAAGGCCAACTAGGAGGTGTTAGATTCAAAGAAAGCTTAAAAGTAGAATTTAAAGCGGATAAAGTAGGAGCTGGTAGCTACGGTTCTAACAAAGTAGGTTCACTAGTAACAACATTTTAATCATGAGTTATAATCAATTACATTTAGCAGATCCACACACGTTTCCTCCGCAAGGTAATATGACAGAAGAGGAAGCAATGGAACTTGCCCGACAAGAAGCAAGAGCTTGGAGAAATATAGAACTAGCTAGTACTGATTGGATAGTACCATTAACTGATCACCCAAGTAGAGACAGCTATTTAACATATAGAACTAACTTGAGGGATTGGCCATCAACTGATAACTTTCCTGCAACAAAACCTACATTGTAATGGCAGTTAGAAAGACTAAACAAGGAGCAAATCTTAAACGCTGGTTTAAAGAAAAGTGGACCGACGAAAAAGGTAATCCTTGTGGGTCTACTAAAAATAAAAGAACAAAGAAGTGCAGACCTTCGGTTCGTATATCACGAGCCACACCTGTAACATGGAAAGAAATGAGTCCTTCTCAAAAAAAGAAAGCAATAGCTGAGAAGAAACGTACAGGTATGGGTAAGCGCACTTCATCAATTAGAAAACGTAAAAAGAAATAACTATGAAAGATGAAATGCCTATTACATCAGCGTTCATGCGGTACATATCGGCTTTCCCAAAGAAAACATCGCTTTACAGAAAGCCTGATAATTTAAAACCTATCCCTGAAGATAATAAAGGATTAGCTAAGCTGCCTGAAGTAGTACGTAATAAATTTGGCTTTGAACGTAAAAACAAATTTTGTGGTGGTACGTCTAAACCTTATAAAAAGAAGTAATGCCTCAAAAATTAAGCCCAGCTGCACGTAAAGCTAAAAAAGCACGTGATTTAGCATATGCGAAAACTCCCCGCCGTCGTAAAATGAAAGCGGAGTGTCAAAAAAAACGCCGTGATGCTATTAAGAAAGGTAAAAACCTTAAAGGGCTTGATTATGATCATAATACTAAAAGCTTTATATCTGTAAAGAAAAATAGAAGTGGTCACGGTAAAGGAACAAAAAAATATAACACAAAATGAGAGCAACTCCGGTTACAGCAAAGCATGCTACCTGTACTTGCGCAATGGACTCACCTTTTGAACGTAAAAAAGGAAAAGCACCATCACGTAAGAAATCAAAGGGTTATTATGCTAAAGTCAAAAAGGGTGGCGGCACAGGAAGTAAAGCTGGAGGCGGTATGACCGCTAAAGGTGTTGCTAAGTATCGTAAAGATAATCCTGGGTCTAAACTTAAGACTGCAGTTACTACTCCTCCTAGTAAATTAAAAAGAGGAAGCAAAGCGTGGAAGCGTCGCAAATCATTCTGCGCAAGATCAAGAAGCTGGACCTCAGAAAGAGGTAAAGCAGCGCGACGTAAATGGAATTGTTAATATAATATACTTTAATTTAATCTAATCTAATGGCAATACAATTCGGTTCACCAAATATTGTAAAAGAACTTAGCTTCAAGAAAGAAGCGAAAGACAAACTTATAGACGGCATTGACAAACTAGCAGAGGCGGTATCAGTTACACTGGGCGCTTCTGGTAGAACTGTTGTGTTAGAAGATGACTTCGGTAATCCACACGTAACTAAAGATGGAGTTACCGTAGCTAATTATATCAACTTAGAAGACCCAGTTGAAAACCTGGGCGTTACAATGTTAAAGCAAGCATCGAGGCAAACCGCTACAAAAGCCGGTGACGGTACAACCACCTCAACTGTTTTAGCACAAAGTATTATTCATAATTATTTAAAACAAAAAGGCGAAGACTTTTCTTTCCGTGATGTTAAAAACGGAATGGAAAAATTTGTAAAACAAGCTGTGAGTAGTCTAGATAAAAAAGCTTTAAAGGTTGATGATAAAAGACTAAACCAAGTTTCTGTAATCTCATGTAACAACGATACAGAGCTTGGTAATTTTATTGCAGAAGCTTTTCGCACAGCTGGCGACAACGGTGTCGTAACAATGGAAACTTCGCCAACAAACGAAACGTATATAGAATCTGTAGATGGTACACATATTAAGTCTACAAGTAAAAGTATACATTTCTATACTAATAAAGAAAAAGAACTGTCGGAACTAGATAAGCCATTAGTATTCCTATGCGCTTCAGATATAAGTAATATCCGACGTATTCAAACAATATTAGAGTTTGCGATTAAATCCAATAGATCGTTATTACTCATTGCCCCTTGCGACCAACAAATCGTATCCGCACTTGCAATGAATCACGTAAAGGGCAATATTAAGTGCAATGTTATCGATCCCCCGTCTTTTGGCCTTAAAAGAAAAGACATTCTGGACGACATTGCCCTTCTCACGGGTGCTACTGTTATTGATGAGAATCTTGGAGATTCCTTAGACAATATCACCCTAGAAGTGTTAGGGTCAGCCACAAAGGCTATTATAGATACAGATGGTACTACCATCGCTATAGACGACAAACCAGAAGGTGTTGCTGAAAGAGTTGAATACTTACAAGCACAACTTGATGAGGAAGATCACCACGTAATGCGTCCACACTTAGAGCAAAGACTTGCTTTATTAAACGGCGGCGTGTCTATTGTATATGTAGGCGGTGATACAGAAGTAGAAGTGTCTGAAAAGAAAGATCGTGTAGATGATGCAATTCACGCTGTACGTGCTGCCAAGAAAGAAGGTATATTACCCGGCGGTGGTGCTTCGCTTTGTTATGTGTCTTCAACGTTAAACGTAAAGACTAAAAACGAAGGGGAAGATGTAGGTGTTGCAATTATGAAGCGTTCTTTACATGCACCATTCTTACGTATTCTTAAAAACGCAGGATTAAATCCAGCAGACTACAGAGAATTTGAAGGATGGGGATACGGTGTAGATGTTATTGACGGTAAAGTAAAAGATATGCGTAGAGCAGGTATTATTGATCCGTTACTGGTAACTAAGTCAGCACTTATGAATGCTTTTTCTGTAGCTACAACTATTTTGTCAACTGATTGTGTAATTTCAAATGTTCGTGATTATGAAGGCAATAGGTAAGTACATTGTTATTACAGAAATTAAAGAAGATATTAAAAAGACCGAAGGAGGCTTATTATTAGCTGAAAACCATCGGGAAGATATAAGATATAGAACAGCCACTGTTAACTCGATAGGAACCGCCGTAGAAGGTATTACGGAGGGTGACACTATATGGTATGACAGGTTTGCTGGACATAATATTGAAATCGACGATAACTTATATAAAGTTATTGAAGAGAGAGATGTAATTATAGTTTTATAATGGATCGTTCGGATTTTGTAGAACGAGGTGAATTAAAAGTAGATTTTCTAAAATACTACAGGCTTGTTTCAAGATGGGCCTGTAGGGAAAATAATCTTAACATAGCAGACCTCGAATTGTTATTTTACTTAGATCCTATCAAATATTTTACAATACAAGATTTTAAAGACGGAACGTTTTACTATAGTTGGGATAAAATGCGATTTTATAGATTACAAAAAGAAGGCTGGCTTACTAAGGTACATAAAGGTAATGGCAGGCTAGGTGATCACAATAAATATACAGTTTCTACAAAAGGACACAGATTAATAAGTCGCATTTATAAAATATTAATAGGACAAGACACATTGCCTGAATCTGCTCGCAGAAGTAAAATTATGCAGCGGAAAACATATGTGGATAAAGTTTATTCACAAGCAATAAAGAAATTTAACAAAGATAATTTAGATGGCTAGAATATCGCAATACGGACAGGATGGTACTTTAAATAAACAAGACAAAGTCTTAGGTACTGATTCAGCTACTGGTGCAACCAAGAATTATACCATTGACTCTATCCTTAGTTTCGTTAATACAGAGAATCTCGTTGAGATTTTCGACGGTGCCGCATATACTTTTCAAAGTTATGTAGATCCTGCTGATGATCCAGAAGGAGTTATCAATTTAAACGGGGGAGGTGCCACAGATGCTGCTTTTAGCGCTATCAACACAATATTTGTAAGTGTAAAAGACGGTAGAGGTCAATCACTTGCTGAATACTTTGAAAACGCAGATAATGACTTTATAAAAATATCTAAAACTGATAACTTAAATCAGTTTGGTATTTACGAAGTAATTGGCATAGCTGACCACGGCAACTCAAAGTACAAACGTATTAGTCTTACGCCTCGTGGTACAAACGGAACACTTACAGTTGGCCAAAAGTACTTTGTAGCAAATTATTCAGCTCTTTACGATCAAGACTTTTCTGATGATTCAGTTACTGAGTTTTCAGATGTTTCAAGCGCAGGGTCTGGTCAAATTATAACAGCAGCAGAAAGAACTGCTTTAACAAGTCTAAACGCTAACGCGCTGGTACACAACGATGTTGTAAATAATCTTACAAGTACAACAACAGATGTGCCTTTATCGGCTAACCAGGGTAAAGTATTAAAAGATTTAATTGACAACATTAATACACTATTGACAAGTGATAACGTTGCATTAGATACTCTGCAGGAAGTAGTAGATTATATAGAAGCTAACAGGGGTACTTTAGAAACCTTAGGCATATCTAGCATATCTGGCTTACAAGCTGCTTTAAATGGAAAACAGAACACAGAAGCCGGTAAGGGCTTATCAACTGAAGACTTTACAAGCGCATTTAAAACTTTACTAGAAGGTATAACAGCAGGCGCTGAACCTAATGTGCAGGCTAATTGGTCAGAAACCAATACTGCTTCAGATCCGTTTATTCAAAATAAACCAACAGACTTAACTAATTTAGGTATACACGACGTAACTGAATTAAATGATGTTACAAGTGCTGGGTCTGGTGCTATAATAACAACCGCTGAAAGAAATAAATTAACCGGGATAGCGGTTGGTGCTGAGGTTAATGTTAACGCTGATTGGAATGCAACTAGCGGTGACGCACAAATATTAAACAAGCCAACATTAGCACCTAGCAATGCTGAAGCTAATGTGCAAGCTAACTGGAATGAAACAGATAATACGTCTGATGCTTTTATTCAAAACAAACCTTCTGTTGTTGAAGACACAAGAACTATAACAGTACAAGGCACAACTAATGAAATAGAAGTTACGCCTAATACTGCGCAAGACCTTACTGCTGATAGAACTGTTACCGTTGGTTTACCTGATGATGTAACAGTTAGCGGTGATCTTACGGTTAATGAAACAATAGAGCTTGCAAACGCACAAGCGACAATACCTACTTTTGATAATGGTATATACTATTCAACTGAAGATGGACACGATGTCTTGCATTTCCGTTATCATGGGCATGATTTAAGTATTGATCACCTTACAGAAAATATCCCAACAGGTATATTAAATGGAGGTATATTATCAACGAATACAAACACTACATTTGATATTTCAGCAGGTGATGGTGTTATAAACATATTAAACAAAGGAGCTACCGATCCACACCCTGAAATAAAGAAAGTGGCTTGGACGGCACAAACTGGCGTATCACATACTTTAGGTGATGCAAACAATACAGACCAGTTAAATACATGGGTATATATAGATAGTTCAGGTAACGTTCAACAAACGTTAACTATTCCATCTCCTTCTTTATGGAGAAACAATATAGTGCTTGGATCTATTATACACTCTGAGAATGTTATTAGATTTGTAAAAACATTCCCAAGAACAGCTTATTCAAACGGTAACACTGTATCTGAATTTATTGAAGTATTTGGCCCACTTAAAAAATCAGGCCATTTAATTACAGCTAATACAACCAATACAATGCGTATTGATAGAGCGGCTGGTATTTCTTTTGGATTAGGTAGAAATTACCAAACAGACGCAGAAGAACCAAACTTAGTTTCTGATGGAGCGAGCACACCTTCTTTTCATAGGTACTCTAGCACTTCAGGTGGATTTACTAAAGACGATGGAACAGCTGGTGGTGGCTACGCAGATATAGATCCTAGTAAATACGACAATAGTGGTACTTTAACTACTGTATCTGGAGGACATTATTCAGTACAAAGATTATATCATTTCCCAAATAATACAAACGTAATTGTTGCTTATTATGGTAAAAATGAATATGCAAGTATTGATGAGGCAGAAAAGAATTATCTTTTAGAAGACTTTCAAGAAGCAGAAAATACTGCATCACAAGCAATATACTTAGGAGCATTAATTGTAAAAGGTAATGCTACTGATTTAACCAATAGTGGTCAAGCTAAAATATTAGTCGGAGGTATTTTTAGAAGTTTGTCAGCTACCAACTTAGGCGGTGTAGCTTCAGACGCATCCTTAGATGATCTTACTGACGTTACAATATCTGGGCCACAAAATGGAGAAGTACTTAAATATAATTCTTCAACTGGTTTGTTTGAAAATCAAGCCGATGCTGGGGGTATACAGTTAACTGATTTATCTGTAGGAGCCGAGGGCACAGCTGCGGGTGATGGATCTATAGGGTATAATGATACAACAGGTGTATTTACATACACTCCACCAGACTTAAGCTCATACCTAACAGCAGCTATTGATGGCTCTGGTACAGCTAATAAGTTACCTAAGTTTAGCGATACAGACACCTTGACTGACTCAGTTATATCTGAATCCGGCCAAATTGTTGACATAAACACGACAGGAGCTGTTCAAGTGCCAGACGGGACTACAGCTGAAAGACCAAGTTCCCCTGTCGCTGGAATGTTTAGGTATAACAATACAGATGGTAAATTTGAAGGCTACACAACAGAGTGGGGAGAAATTGGTGGATCAGGCGGCGGAACAGCTGAAATAGTTAAGAAAACATTTAACGGTGGAGTATCTGCATACGTCCTTGACGATACAATTGCTGATATTGACAACATCCAGGTTTTTGTTGATGGTGTTTACCAATATCCATCTAACTACACTGTATCCGGCAACACTGTAACATTCGTTACCGGATCAACGCCAGGCAGCGGAACCAATAATGTGCACATAGTACATAACGTAACCGTGCCAACTTTAACTGAAGGCGCAGCATGAGTACTTCTGCCAATTTAGTTGGCGATGGCACCACAACTTCATTTGCTTTAGGTGGATCGCTAGATCGTCTGAACACATGATGGTGTTTTTAAATGGTGTGTACCAGGAAAAAACAGAATATACATTATCTGGTTCGAATATTAATTTCAATACCGCACCTCCTAATGGCTACACTATTGAAGTTAAGTATATAACTGGAACACTTGATCTTACTGATGTAGGGGAAATGACACTTGACGAGTTAACAGGTAACGGCGGAACAACTTATGCTTTATCTACTACTCCACAATCTGAAAACTATACTAATGTATACATAGAAGGTGTTTATCAAGAAAAAGGTACTTATAGTGTTAGCGGATCAAACATAGTGTTTAGTTCTAACGTCCCTAGTGGATATAGTATTGAAGTATCTACGATGGCAACAGTCGCTGCTTCTAGCGTTACACCGACAACGTTTGAAACAGATACTTTTACAGCTAATGGTACTGATAATAATTTTACTTTAGTAAACGGCACACCTACATCAAAGGCGCTTACAATGGTGTTCATACAAGGTGTATACCAAGCCAAGTCAAAATACAATTTAGTATCTGGACAAATACAGTTTACAGGAGGCACGCCAGCTGAAGACGATGCAATTGAAGTAATATCAATTAGTGCAGTTAATACTTCAGGTGGGGCAGTAATAAGTGTAAATGGAGAAATCGGCGCTGTAACCATATCTTCTGATGTTACAAGCGTGCAGAGTAAAACTGGAGCTGTAACTTTAGTTTCTGCAGATATTCCAGGAGTTGTTGATACAAGTGATGATACTACAGGACTAACTTTTTGGACAGGAACTCAATCCGAATATGATGCACTAACTACATACGACTCTAATAAACTATATTTTATAACATAATGGCATTTAAAATTGGTAGCACAGATTTTACAAAAGCATACTTAGGCTCAACTGAAATAGATAATATTCAACTTGGGCAGACAGAGGTTTATTCTAGCGCAGGCGTTGTGACTGAAAACTTAGTCTTAAACCTACAGTCTGATCAATTTAGTGGTTCTGGAACCAATTGGCCTGATCTTAGCGACACAAACGCTACGGTAACTTTAAGTTCATCAGGGTTTGCTTCTTCTTATTTTGGAACATACGGGAACATTGATAATGTTTTATATTTTCCATCAAGCTCTAGCTATTACGCAACAGTAACAAATAATGCTGCCTTTGACTTTTCTTCCGCGCAGTCAGTTTACATATTGTCGTATCCGTTAAGTAGCACAAGTAGACAAAACTATTGGGACCAGGTTTATGGGGGAGAAGGCACTTGGACCCGCGAAGGCAATGGAACAATTAATTGTTTTTTTGGGGATAGCGGAGCAAATGCTCAACCGTACATTGGCGCTAATAGTAGTACAAATATAACTTTAAATGCTTGGCAAAGCTGGTGTTTCACAAGAGATACATCTAATTGGTATTGGTATAAAAATGGTACTCAAACAAATACAGGCACTCATTCTTATAACACACTTCCTAACACTACTCAAAATATTCGGATTGGGCGGGGCTATACAAACCAAGGCTTATACGCTTATATATTTGCTGTCTTAGCGTATACAAAAAAACTATCCGCAGCTGAGGTGCAGCAAAATGACGATTTTTTTAATAGTAAATTAGGTTTATCATTATAATATGGCTAATACGTATACACATAGAATTGTTTCTTTAAAAAAAGAAAATGGAGTTTACCTTAATACAGTTAAGAGTTTTGTAATCGAAGTAACAGCCTCTGATGGTTCAAACCAAATTTCTGAAGAATATAAAATTAATTTGTCTAACCCAGAAACAGTTTTTATTGAGTACGAAAATTTAACAGAACAAGATGTTATAGGGTGGTTTACAGGTCATGCTAATGAATACTGGTTAGCTAAGCAAGATATTGATAAGAAGCTTCAGGAGCATATACAAGACACGGTGGAATCAAATTTTCCTTGGTCATGGTAGGCGTTACGCAGCTTTTATCCGTGCCAGATTTTTTACCATCTGTTGATCCCGTGCTTGATTTTTTTGGAGACGGAAGCGCGATAGCTTGGTATAAACTTCAAGGAAATCTAAACGATGAGTCAGGTAGCTACAATGCCTCTGCACCTGGTGGGTCCGCGCCTGCTGAAGCCTACTCTACAAGTTATGTAAAATTTGGAACTCAAAGTTTTGCTCCTACAGGATCAGGCTCCATCTCAAACGGCGGGGCTTTCACAACAAGCATACCAACAACTAAAAGAACTGAATCTATTTGGGTATATCAGACCGCCCGCCACGCTGATGATACATGGGTATTTTCTTTAGATATAGAAAGAGAGTCTTACAATGGTGTTTATTTATTTGACGCTGCGGGCAGTACAGCTACAGGTATACCAAATATGTCAACAGGAACTTGGCATCATTTAGTAACTAGCTATAATGGGAGTAATCAAACTAAGGTTTATATAGATGGAAGTTTAGGCGGTACACTAACTAGAAATGGCGGAACCCTTAATCAAACTAATTTAGCACGTTTCTCACAAGGGCAGGATGCCTCTAGAACTAAGTTAGTAAATGTAAGAGTATTTGATAGGGCTGTTAGCGCATCAGAAGTTACAGCATTATATCAAGAGACTTGGTAATAAAAAATTATATATGGCATTAACAAAAATAACATCAGGTGTAATAGCCTCTGAATTTCAAACCTCGGCTAATATTAGTGGGTCATCATCGCCGCAAACGGTAGATTGGAATAGTTCCCAAATATTTAGAATTACGCCGAATACTCCAGTTACATTAAACTTTACTGATTATAAAATTGGTATGGTAAAAATAATTGTAGCAACAGGGGATGGTGTTACTGCTAATGTATTAACTTTTCCAAGCGAAGCAATATTGCTTGGTGGCGAAATGGATACAACACTAGGAACAAAAAATTTTATACAAATAGTTTGTACAGATGACGACGGCACGCCGGAGTTTTTCTATACTATATCACAAGCAACATCATAATTATGGCTAGAACAAAAGTAAAAAGCGAATTATTAGCAGATGAATTCTTTTCGTCTAGTGTAATTACAACTAACGTTGACTGGACAGCTTCATCTGTATTTACAAAAACATGTACTGCTGATACTACCCTTACTTTTTCTAATGTAAAAACCGGAATGGTAAAAACATTAGTTATTAACGGTAACTACGCATTAACATGGCCGGCTGGCGTTAAATGGTTAAATGGAACATATAGCGGAACAGCTACAAAAAATATTATTCAGTTAATATCAACAAATGATGATACTGAAATATTTGGAACAATATCAAATTATACTGAATAATGAAAGCACGCTTAGAAGCTGGAAAGGTTGTAAAGTACAATACTATTCCAAATATATTATCGAACGGAAGCAAAAGTATTACTAATGCTAATATGGCATCTGACGAGGCACTTGAAGAATTTGGATTTTTTAATGTTGTTGTTCCGGAATATAATATAGAAACACAAGCAATAAACAATTTACACTTTGTTGCAGCAGAGGATTACTTTACGTATGATGTTGTAGAACTAGAAACAGAATAATATGGCTATTAACGAGCGTCTAATACATACCGTAGCTGCTGCAGCAGGGGGAGCAACAGGAAACCAAGAAGAAGGGCTTATCCTACAC
>FUIF01002004.1_pt1 | contig 11462 bp, 12 predicted proteins | sample 1003461 | NCBI WGS metagenome assembly FUIF01 (sample SAMEA80401918, study PRJEB19352) | marine metagenome
AGGATTGGCTTGTTCATGACTCAGAAAGCGGAATTATTAGTGGCTCTGGTGATCCTTATATGATTTTTAATAGTAGTGATCAACAATTTACTTCACAAAACTATGTAGATCCACATTCATCTGGTTTTACTGTTCCAGTAGGAGATCCTCAGAACAACAACAATGGGGATACGTACATCTTTTATGCCATAGCTAACGATCCATCATAACAACAAAGGAGAACTAAAATGGGAAAAGATAAAAAGACCCCAATAGTTATTAACAATAAAGAATATTTTGCAGAAGACTTAACAGATCAACAGAAGAGTATGTTAAATCATATACAAGACTTAGACCGTAAACTAAAAAGTGCTAAGTTTAATGTTGATCAACTTAACGTAGGACGAGAAGCATTTATAAGTATGCTATCTAAATCATTAGGAACTGTAGATGAGTGACATCAAACTTACCCCAGAAGAACTAGAAGAGATGCTAGACAACGCAGCTAGTCGTGGTGCTAAAGAGGCATTGCGTTCTATTGGGTTACTTGATGATGATGCTGCAAAAGATATAATAGAGATGCGTAATCTAATAGAAGCGTGGAGAGACACACGAAGATCAATAAGATCTACAGTAGTAAAAATGACTACCGTTGGAGTCCTGACATTTATTGCAGGTGCGGTATGGATGACAATGGGTAAATAAGGGAATAGGGTATGGCAGAAGGTATTACTAGTAGTGGTCAGGTAGTAGACGCTATCACTGGAAATGTAGTAGATACATCTAGCAGTTCAGGTAGTCAATCTACTGCTCAGTCTACTATGGAAAAACATATGGCAGGTGTTAGTAGGCGTAAAAAAAGACGTAAGAAAAGAAAAGCTAGAGCAGCAGCCGCAGCAGCAGCCGCAGCAGCGGCAGCAGCAGCAGAGGCAACAGAAACACCAACAGAAGAAGAAACTTCTGCTGATGACGCAGTAGTAAACTTAGCTGATGCAGTATACCTCTCTGGTGTTACTGGTGTTGCAACAGAGACTCTTAACGAGTTAAAAGTAGCTGCAGGTTTAACTGAAGATACACCTTTAAATTCTCCTGGAACAGGGGAAGCAGGAGAAATAGATAGTGTTGAAGGTTTACTTAAAGAATACGGATACGAAGTAGGAAATAATGAAACATTTTATGATAACTCTACTTTAGGTGGTCCTAGGGATGCAGGAGCAGTCGCTTATCTTAACGCTTATGAAGTCGCTAAAGACTACGGATATTTAGAAAGCTCTGCTGAAAATCTAAAATCATATGCAGGTAAAATTGATGAAGAAACTGAGCAAGAATACAGGTTTATGGTTAATGATAATCTTGCTAACCAAGTTCTTATTCAAAATCTTTTAAAAGATTCAGGTAAAGAAAGTATAGCTTTAAAACCAGTAGGTGATTTTGACGGTATCTACGATAAAAAATATTTAGATCAAGAACAAGCTATAAATCAACAATATCAAGTTGATGCCACTGGTGATTTATATAACTCTTTACAGTGGGTTGAAATATTAAAGAAATTAAAAATAATAGAAGAAGAATGATGCTAAACTTTTAGGTGCTGACGATTCTTTTGGTGTTGCCTCAACCCTTAATCCAACTGCTCAGATAGATATTGCTCAAGATCCTACAGCAAAAACAGGACAAACTGGTAGCTTCTTTACTCCAAACACTACTGGTTATATCTCAACACCACTATCAGGAACAAGTAATGTAGGAACTCCAACTCCTGCCATGTCAGGTGTAACTCAACAGCAAATACCTACATTTCAACAAGGTCTAGAAAACCAAGAAGATAGCTTTATTGCTAGAGCTAATCAACAACAACAGTTCTTTCAACCCCAAACTCCACAAGAACAGTTTAATCAAGGTGTAGCTCCTGTTTTTGAAATGAGACTATACAGAAATAGTTTTGGTATGACTATGTATATTCAGCATATCAACGGTAAACCATCTCAACCTATTCCTGCAGGATACTATTTAGTTCCTAAAACTCAGGCCAACACACAGACTACACAATCTACACAACAACAGCAAGCTGACCAATTGCGAGATGAAATGGAACAACAGGGATATTTTGCCCAAGGTGGTATGGTACAGAGTTATGCTCCAGGTGGTTTTGTTGTTCAAGATGGTACACAGTTTAAAATACAGTATCCTGATGGTACTTTCTCACAATTATACGCAACACTAGCAGAAGCTAACGCAGCAAATGTAGATACTAGCCCAATTGTTGATCCTGTTTCTATGCCCCCACAGACAGCAGACATAAATCAGAGTGGAATAAATACTCAGCAACAAGTAACAAAAGAAGATTTAGGTCAGTTTCAAAGAAATCTTGTTGCTCAAGCTTATGGAGCACCTCAAGGTGCAATAGCTGCATCACCAACTACTTACATAGATCCTAATACTTACGGATCTGTAATAGAAGCTACTGCAGGTCAGTCACTAGGTGTAGCTCCTATTGTACGCAGAGATGAAATAGCTCAAATGGGTACTGGTGTGGTAGCTGATGCACCCACAGAAAAAACAGCATCAGACATTGTAGCTGACAAAACACAAGCTGCTGTAAAGTCAGCAACTGAAACAATGAGTGCTGCTAATCTGGATCAGCCCTCTAGCACTATCACTGCTCAACAACAAAATACCTCCGGTGTTTCTGGATTAGCAGGGGTAACGAGTTCTGCTCTTAACGTTGAGAATGCTCCTACTCGTGAACTACGTACAGGTCCAAACGGAGAGCTTGTTGTTGGTACTGGTGTTGATCAAGGAAAAGTATCAGCAACATTTGGAACTGGTGAAGTACAGGCTGCTACAGTTCAAGATGAACTAGCTTCTTTGATGCAACAGTTTGAAGGTGGTAACACACCTGCTTGGGCTGCAGGATCTATGAGAAGAGCTACAGCAGTCTTAGCAGAACGTGGTCTTGGTGCTTCATCTCTTGCAGGACAAGCTATTGTACAGGCTGCTATGGAAGCCGCATTGCCTATTGCTCAAATAGACGCAGGTAATAAACAGCAGATGGCTTTGTTTAAAGCTGAACAACGTGCTAAGTTCTTAGGTATTGAGTTTGATCAAGCTTTCCAAGCTAAAGTAAAAAATGCTACTACTGTGTCTGAGATTGCTAACCTGCAGTTTACTGCAGATCAACAGATAGCCTTAGAAAACTCTAGGGCTGCTAACACCATGCAACTTCAGAACCTGTCTAACAGACAAGCTGTAGTTATGGCTGAGGCTGCTGCCATATCTCAGCTTGACATATCTAATCTTAACAACAGACAGCAAGCACAAGTACAAAACGCTCAGAACTTTTTACAAGTTGATATGGCTAACTTGTCTAACGATCAACAATCAGCTTTGTTTAAACAGCAATCACTAATTAATTCAATATTGTCTGATAGTGCTGCTGAGAACGCAGTAAATCAGTTTAATGCTACTTCTGAAAACCAAGCAAACCAGTTCTTTGCTAACCTCAAAGCTTCAGTCAATCAGTTCAATGCTGCCCAACTCAACGCAATGCAACAGTTTAACGCTGACGAAATAAACACGTTGCTAGAGTTTAATGCTGAGTTACAGGATGTAAGAGAAAGGTTTAACGCTCAGAACTATCTTGCTGTAGCACAAGCAAATGCTCAGTGGAGACAGAACATTGCAACCATAAATTCTGCTGCAGCAAACGAGGCTAACATGGCTTATGCTCAGAACGTAAATGGGTTGACTATGAGGGCGTTAGATGAGATATGGATGAGAGAAAGAGACATTCTTTCAATGGCCTTTCAGATCTCAGAGAACAACGCTCAAAGAGCTAATGCTGTTGTCCTTGAAAAGTTACAGATAGAAGGTGTCAAAGAGGCAGCAAAGTTAGAAGCTGATATACAAGCAGCAGCAAACTCAGGTAATTTCTTAAAAGAAGTATTTAAAAGTATAGTAGGGATAGGATAATGAGTTTAGATCCAGATAAAGAACTAAAAGCAGCTTCAAGACATGCTGAGATTTTAGAGAATTGGAAAGGAGCAGCACAAGCTAACAAAGCTGAGACTACCCAACGAAGTCTTATGGGAAGAAGCGAGACTAAAGCAAAAATGGAAGAGGCTAGAAGGGGTGTAAGAAACGCTTTAAAAACTAGTGCTTCTGTTGATGATTCTAAAGCTGACGAAGCTTTGTCTGAGTTCTACGGAAATTGGGATGACGATCTTGAAAAAGAGTTTGATTATAGTGACATGGATACAGATGACATGGAAGAAAGTATTCCTAACCGTCCTAAAGGAGCAGAGTATTTTTTTGATAAAGACCTAGACGATTTTTCTGACACCATAAAAGAGTTAAAAGAAGACGAAAGATTTTCTGCTAAGTTGACAGAGCTATCAGAAAAGTATGATATACCTGAACGTGAAATACTTATGGTTGGTGCTAAAGAAAGTAGTCTTATGACTAACCCTGCTGCAAAGAACATGTTTCAAATATTAGCAACACCTGCTAAAGAAGCAGGAATTAACATTAAAAAATTAAATAGTTCTAAAAATCCAGTAGATCAGCTAAACGCTCTAGAAAAATATTTAGATCGATGGAATTATGCAGACTACAATGGGTCAGTTCCTTTAGGTCTGTTGATTGCTGCACCTTCAGCAAGAGACAAAGACAAAGATTTTGTAGTCTACAGAAAAGGAAGTAAAGAACTAAAAGCAAATCCTAAATGGGCAGGTGAAGATGGAAATGCTACAGTAGGAAGTATTATTAAATTTTACAGAGGTGAAGTATAATGTCTGAAGTATTTAACAGACCTATTCCAGGGCAAGCCCTAACAGATGAACCAAAGAATTATCCTTGGGAAAGACCCCCAGAAATAACAGAACCTAATGAAGCCGTAAGGTATCATCTTGATAGGATCTCTGATCCAGAAGTAATAGATAATATTTTCTTTGCTCTTGATATGGGTATACCAGTAAAGGTTCTTACTGATTCAATGATGACAGGTGCTGTAGGAAAAGGTGTACACGATATTGACAAGAGTTTGTTAATTGAACGTGTAGTCCGTAAAGCAGTAATGAAAATGGCTGACGCTGCAGGTGTAGAATACAGAGAAACTTTTGCTAAAGAAGAATTATCAGCAACAGAAAAAGCTGCTATGTTGGTGAGGGCTGTAGAAAAAACTCCTGAAGAAGAACGTGATAAAGGTTTTGAACTCTTAAAAGAGATAAGTGAAACAGCAACATCAGAAGCAGAACCCAGTGAAGAATCTGATATGATGGATGATGATGTTGTTGAAGATACACCTAAAGGTCTGATGGCGAGGTAATAAAATGGGTTTTTTTGGTAGGGTTACTGCAGGTGCTTTCCTTGGCGGTTTAGCTGAGGACATGAAAGAAAACAGGAAGTACACAAGAGAAAAAAAAGATAAAATAAAGGAGTACCTCACCCAACGTGGCATTGAACGTAGGCAAGAAGTAAATAAGTTTCGTGATTTACTTGAGAGATCTGTTGATTACCTACAGTCTAAAGACTTAGACAACAGAACTATTAATGCTTTGCTTACCGACAACCCAAGAGAAGTTCTTAGGCTTGCTAAAGCTGCACAAACAGCAGAGGAAGAAGGTAGACTTTCAAATAACATTCTTAAACAAGCTGTTGAGGTGGCTTCAGATTTTGAAGGGGGAGATGTAAATCCGTCAGAGTTAATTAAGAAAGCTACTCCTTACTTTGTTAAAGGAGATATGGGAGAAAGGCCAGAGCAGGTTGAGCAGAACTTACTACAAAAATTGTTCGGTGAGAAATCATCACAAGATATTATGTATGATGCATATTCTGAGAGTATTTTTGGTGACGTAACTGGTGCTGATGTTTTTGCTAGTATGTCTGCCGCACCTATAAAAGGGAGAAAGGAAGATTCAAAAACTGAGGTTGATCTAGGTCTTTTGTCAGGAGGTGACAGAGAATTACTTACTGATGCAAGAGATCAAATATATAAGTCGTATGATACTTGGATAGAAAATGAAATGCAGGACTTGCTTGATAAAAAAGAAGACGCTTCAAATGAAGAAATAGAAAATCAAATTGATCAAAATTATCAAGAGCTTTTAAAAATACAAAGAGAATACAGCAATGATCCTTATCAATACTATTACCAACTAATGTTAATACATCCAGATATTGCTCAGAACTGGTTTAATACCAGACCAACTTACAGGGCGGCTCTATCAAACACGGCTTACTTTCCAGACGGAACTGCTGAACTTTTTGAGGTTACGGAACAAGAATGAGTACTTACCAAGAACGTCAAAAACAAATAGATGAGTACTTCCAGGGAGGTGGAGGTACGGAAAGACCCCCTAAAATAGAAAAGCAGGAGGGTCTTTCTCTTATTGAAACGTTATCACTTGATGATAACTACGGCATAATAAAAGATTATATGTCTGATCGATTCGGTATGGAAGAAACTGAGTACGACAAAAGAAAGATCATTGATTCTTACATAAATCAAATGAGGAAGTTTAACGCAGGTCAATCTGTTGTTGCTCTTACTGAGTTGACACATCTTAACTCAGGGGAAGGTGACGAGCTTGAGGCTAGACGTGCAAAGGCTGCTCAAGCTTACAAGTTGTTTGATAGTCTTGGTGGTGCTTTCAGTAAGGACAGGACATTAGGAGAGAAGCTAGATGCTGTAGGTGATTACGCAAGAGCTATTGTTGTTGACCCGGTAAACTTAGTGTCTCTTGGTGTAGGTAAGTTGTTTGCTGCAGGTGGTTCTAAAGCAGCAATAGAAGGTGCAAAGCGAGTAGCTTTTAGAGCAGGTAGACTAGCTGCTAACAATGCTGCTAAACAAGGATTAAAGAAAACTGCTGTTGAAAGAATACAAAGAGAAACAACACAGAGAGCTTTACAACAGGCTCTTCAAAAATCTAAAAGAAAAGTAATACTAGATAAAGCAGACAGAAAAGCTATATATGGTAGCCTTGGTTTTGACATGGCTGCTGCAGGTGGTGTTGATCTTACACAACAACAAGCTGAAGTAACTTCAGGATTTAAAGATGATCTAGATTTTTTTCAAGCAGGTTTATCAACAGCAACTGGTGCTCTTGGTGGTGGATTGCAGTTAGGTCTTATTGCTATAAGTAAAAAAAAGAATATACCTCTTGCTTCAATTGAGTTACATCGATCATCAGAGATTCAAAAGGATTTAGATAACACTCTTAATAGTGTATCAAAGAAACGAAGAAAAGAAATACTTGCTAGTGGTGACGTAACTCAAGCATTACTTAAGCTTAAAGAAAGTACTAGTAGGTGGGCGCAGAAAGTTGCAGACGGTAAAGAGTTAGCTAAAGTTTCTGACGATCCTAAAGCTTCTATTGATTATGATACTGAGTTTGCTGTTATGTTCTTTAACGGTAAAAAGGACGTTCAACTAGAAAGAGCAGACGCTGCAGGGTTTGAAGGTCTTGTTCAGATACTAGCAAAAGCAGGATACAGACAACCTTTTGATATGAACTTCACAGATTTTTTAGGAAACGCTTTTGAGGATCTTTCAAAAGAAAACAAAAAAATTGTTCTTGAAGCTTACGATATTTTAAAGCAGTCATCAGACCAACTAAAAGATTTTAACTTTGAAGAGTTTATAAAATTAGATGCTGCTGCTGTTTCAGAAGGTGGAAGAATACTTCAAGTTAAATCACAAGGTAAGCAGTTGTTTACTAAACTTGGATTAGAAGATCCATCTCCTGAACAAATAGCAGATGCTATAGTAGATCCTGTTAATAAAACTATTTATGAAAAGGTAAGAACAGGAGCAGTAGATTTTCAAAGTGCTCTCATAAGATCTATTATTACACACCCTGGAACAACAGCACTAAACATATTTGGTTGGAAAGCTGCTACTATAAATCAAAGTATATCAGATATGTTAAGAGCAAGTTTGTATAGTGGTACTGCTCTAGCTAAAATTGTTATAGGTAATGTAGAGGATGCTGCTAGATATAAAAACTAGCTGTGTCTATGATGGATCTTCAAAGACAGAAGGTCAGGAACATGGTTGATCCTTACGGAACAAAGGACACAATTCTAGATTACATGGCTGTAAGACAGAGGCACAAAGAGAAATATTTAGGTATCTTAATGGTGGTGTTGAAGTCAAAGGTATACTTGACGAATTTGAATTAAACCCTGACAAAATAAAAGATAAAAACTTTATTCAAAAAACTAATCAACTGTTTGAAACTTTGTACGCTGTTAAAGCTCAGGACTTTATTACAAAGACTCAAGAGTTTGCTTACGCAATAGACAAACAAGTGAGATTAAAATACGGAAAAACTTTTGTGGAGTTTTTACAAGATGATGAACTGGTAAAGTATCTATCACAACCTGGAACAGACATGTTCAAAGAGTTTGCAGAGATAGAAGCTAGAGCAGTTCAAGATGCTTTGCGTAATACCTTCTCAAAGAAGTATGGTGGTAATGATGGTTTTCTACAACAAACTGCAAACTTTATAGAAAATATTAGAAACTATCCTGGAGTTGGAGTGCTTGCACCCTTTGGTCAATTCTGGAATAATAGCATGGCTTTTATGTTTGATCATTCTGGTATTAGTCTTATGAATAAGTACACGTTAAGAGCAGGTGGAAAAGAAGCGCAAAGTAGAGACACTATGGATTTACTCACTAAATCTGCTGTTGGTTGGGGTGCTGTTTCTATAGGAACTCTTAAACAAATGGAGAATTTAGAAGAGGGTCTTGCTTGGTACGAAGACAGAGATGACTCTGGTGCAGTAGTAAGCTATCTTTATGAATACCCAAGAAATGTTCCTATGCTTGCAGGTAGAATGGGAGCACACTTAGTAAGAGATGGTGCAGTTCCTACAGATTTACTTAAAGCTTTTAGTGACAACTTTGGTACTCGTGCTTTAACAAGAGATTTTGGTGACGCATACGGTGCAGTAATAAAAGGTTTTCAGTTAGCTGCAGAAGCTCAGGATCAAGAGGTTCTTGATTTAACAGGGCAGTTCTTAGGTGAGATTGTATCTCAGTACGTATCTGGTTTTACAAGAAGACTTGAACCAGTTAATCAAACTATTGCCATGCTTAAAGGAGAGGATTACGAGGTAGTAGATAAGAAACAAGGAACTAAATGGATTAATGATTCATTGAGATACACAGACGAAATTTTTTCTGTCATAAAAGAAGGTAAAGACAAAAAGGAAAAAGCTTTGTCAGACGAGCCTATGCCTGTACCTATAGGAAAAATTGTAGGATATCGAGAAGTTCAACCTTCTTCAACAATTCAAAAACTTTTTAACGATATTGGTAGACCTGAATGGGATACAGGAATAAGAAACAAATCTCCTGAAGCTATCAATCATTATAATAAGTATGTAAGACCTCAGATAGAAATGTTAGCTGATGTTGTTCTTTATAATAATGATTGGGATAATATGTCTTTAAAAGATAAGCAAAACTCTGTTAAAGCTATCTTAAGAGTAGCTAATAAAAACACTAAGGAAGTGCTTAAAAAATCTTTAGACCCAGACGAAAAGAAAACAAGTCTTATCTTCTCTATAAAAGGTGCAAGCTCAAAACAAAGTTTGAGAAAAGCTTTAAAATATTTTGACGTTTCTGAAAAAGATTTGTTTGATCTGGACGTAAACCAACTTTACATGCTTGAAGACATGGTAAAAAGATTCCAGAAAGATATTAGAGGAACAGGTAAAAGGTTGGGGATAGAATAAAAAAACCCCCAGACTTAACTGAGGGTTTTAGTTTAAGAAGATTTATCTCTACTCTTTTTATAATCAAGCATAAGCTTTGAATAATTATATGCTTGGCTTACAATCTCTTCTGATCGTAGATACTTTCCAGATCCTAGCAAACCCGACAGTGCAGCACCTGCAAAGTAATCCCTACTTGGTATATCACCAGTAGGAATCTCTTCTTTCATAAACTCTTGAGCTTCTTGTTCAAGGGTTTTTTTTATTATCTTTACTCATTTATGTTTTTCAACCCATCTTTTACGAAGACGGTTTAAGTACCAGATAGCTTTGTCTATATCTTCTAGACCGTTCTTTTGTTCGCACCTCCACATATACTTGAGAACGTTAGCAGCGTGAGGGGCAATAGCACCTGACATATTTTCTGTCATAGCTTCAATGGCTTCAATACACTCCAACTTTGATTGGTTATAATGTATCGGTTTATTTACTGGATCAATACTCAAACACTCTCCACATTTATTATCATCATCTAAAAGGTTACCACACTTTTCGCAGTGCATAATTACTCCTTGTCTATAATAATTAGTTCTGCTTCAGTGTAAGGTATATGATAGAATGTTTCTCGCCTGTCAACTCTTGCAAAGGAAGGTTTCTTAATAACATTATCAGTCATCTGACTTCCTTTTATTTTCCAAGCTTTAGTATACTCACAGTTAAGAACGTAGAAAAACAAGTTGTCTATTTCGTCTTGATACTTTTTAACTAACCTTTGTTTTCTTCCTGGGATTCTAACTTCTTCCCATTCAGAAGGCCACCGACTATCTGGTAACAAAGTAAAACCTCGATTACCTAAGTAGTCCTCACCCCACTGTGCTTTACGTTCCACTTCATGATAGTAAGTTTTACCATCTTTCACTGAAACAACATCAGCATTATAATCTTCTTCTGTTGATAGAATTTCATGCCCTTCTGATTTTAAATATTTTATGAGGGCTTGCTTTGAAGGTTCGTTGACCTCGTTATAAACATCTGCTCTAAATTTCCTTCTGTACATAATGCCTCCGTTTCAGTTCGCATAGTAGAAGTTCCTGCTCATAGTCGGACATTATAATCCAATTCCTTATTTCGTCAACAGTTCTTTTACAGCCTAGACAGAAACCATCATCATCTATCTCACAGACTTTTATACATGGTGAGGGAGTGCTCCCATATCTAGGAGCAATCCTTCTTCTTACATGAGGAATACTCACGTTACATACACAAATCTTCATACAGAATTGTATAAAGCCTATGTTTGCTTTTGTCTCTACTGACGTACTTTTTTTTAAACCAAGCTATCATGTTATTCACACTTACGAAGTCCTGTTGCAGGATCAAAGTAGCAAGCACCACCTTCATCCACAAAGTCCTGAGTCTCTTCAATGTCATTTTCTTCTGCTACGTCTTCTGAGTATGAAGCTGTAAGAATACCCATGCGTTTACCTGACGCTCTAAAAGTTGTGCATCCTGAAGCGCCACCATCATAGGCATCCATGTAAATCTTTTTAAAGTCTTCCCAGGTTACATCATCACCAACGTTACAGGTTTTACTGCAAGCACTATCAACAAACTTAGAAGCAACATTAAGAACTTTAACGTGGTCAAAGACTGACAGTTCGTTAGCTGTTTTACCTGCTACTTTAAAGACACTATAGCCGTAGTCCTCTACTCTTACAGTTCTTTCACCATCAAACTCTTGAATCTTTCTGTCATAAAAAA
>FUIF01010818.1_pt1 | contig 11461 bp, 11 predicted proteins | sample 1003461 | NCBI WGS metagenome assembly FUIF01 (sample SAMEA80401918, study PRJEB19352) | marine metagenome
CAACCAGCTCAGATATGGTGCGTGTAAGACATGCAATATCAAATATAACACCATCATCTAGCACAACATCAAACGCAGTTGTTGTATTTAGCAGTGCATCACAAATTAATACAGCATTAAGCACAACTGCTACAGTTAATAGAGTACAATTTTCCGCGTCAGCAATTGCAACAGCATTGTCTACGACATGCCGAGCAATTGAAAAGTGGGAAACAGAACAAAATACACCTGAAATATGGACACCCCTTGAAAAGACACCTGAAACGTGGCAAGATGTGTCTAACGCAGCCGATGATTGGTCTGCCACTCCCCCGACATCGAAGGAATGGACAACTGCATCGGCAACCAGTGAAACTTGGGCTAACGCCGCATAGGAGATTAACATGGCTGATACTACAACAACGACATATAGCTTAGTGAAGCCAGAAGTTGGCGCGTCTGAAGATACTTGGGGTACAAAGATAAACACTAACTTAGATAATATTGATAACCTGCTAGACGGGACAACACCTGTCACGGGCATTGATATTAACTCTGGTACGATTGGCGGCGTAACTGCTGATGGAGATATTTCGTTCGGTGACAACAACAAAGCCATATTCGGTGCTGGGTCTGACTTACAGATTTATCATACAGGGTCAGCGAGTCGTATTCAAGATACAGGTACAGGCAATCTTTATATTGCTGGTACAAACTTACAGCTTACCGATTCAACAATTACTGACAATTATTTACAGGCAGTGTCTGGTGGCGCACTTACAATTTACCATAACGGTGATGCAAAACTAGCCACAACATCAACAGGCATATTGGTAACTGGCAACGCTACCTTCGCAGATAATGGTAAAGCCATATTCGGTGCTGGGTCTGACCTACAGATTTATCATGATGGGTCTAATAGTATTATTGATAATGTCGGGGTTGGCTCACTTATTATTCAAGATACTAATGGAACTGGTGATATTATAATTAAGCCTAAATCTGGTCAAACGGCTGTTGGTATTTATAATGATAACGCTGTTGAATTAGCGTATTCGGGTGCTGTTAAATTAGCCACAACATCAACAGGCATAAACGTAATAGGCACAGTGACCAGTGACGGGCTGACATCAAATGGGACGGTTAAAATTAATAGCACTAGTCCTGCGCTATGGCTTAGTGAAACTGATACAGCTAACCAAGATACTTTTATTCGCAATATCGGCGGAGATTTAAGAATTGAGACAATAAATGACGCTGGTAGTTCTACATCACAACGTATTTCTATAGACCACGCAACTGGCGACATCAGCTTCTACGAGGACACAGGCACAACTGCTAAGTTCTTCTGGGATGCGGCTGATGAACGGCTTGGGTTGGGGACGAGTTCTCCTAGCAATTCACTGCATATTGCTTCAACTGATAGCACTGTCGCTCACTTTCAACACACCGATGGCATCAACAGCCACATTCGTATCTCTGATACAAGCGATAGTCTTTACCTAGTATCTCGTGATGGTATTGGTTCTATTGGTGGAATTAATAGTTCTAGTAATAGTAATTTAAATATTGACTTAACATCAGGCAATGTTGGTATTGGGACGAGTTCGCCTAGTTCTTACTCATCCAATGCAAATAATTTAGTTGTAGGCTCTGGGTCAGGTACAGAAGGCATAACAATCAATAGCGGTTCAGCAAATTACGGAACTATTTACTTTGCTGATGGTACTGCTGGTAGTGCCGCTTACGCAGGAAACATAAACTACAATCACGCTGATAACAGCATGAGGTTAGGTACTAATGGCTCTACTACGAGTGTAGTAATAGACTCATCAGGAAACGTTGGTATTGGTACGAGTTCTATTGATCTTACCTCAGTAGGAAGGACTGTTGTGCAAGTTGAGGGTAGCAGTAACGCCCTGTTGAGCCTTACGGATGGCACTAGCCGACTCTATTTGCATCAAAAAGGTGGAACTTCTGGGGTTGACATCTGGAACAGCGCAAATAGTTATATGCGTTTTGCAACAAACAACTCAGAAGCCATGCGCATCGACTCATCAGGCAACGTGTTGGTGGGTACTACTACTACAACATTCAGTGATGATGGCGTAAGATTATATGAATACGGCTCCATTGAAGGGGTAAGGGCAAGTGATACAGTAATGCACTTAAACCGCAGAACAACAGATGGTCATATTGCTAAGTTCTACAAAGACGGCACAACTGTAGGTAGTATTGGTACTTTAAGTGGCGATTTAACGATAGGCACAGGCGACACAGGTTTAGGGTTTTTGGATGGCGGAAATTTTATTCAGCCTCATAACACAACCACTAACGCAGTAAGAGATGCCGCAATTGATTTAGGAACAACATCAGGTCGCTTCAAAGACCTCTACCTATCAGATAGTATTTATTCGGGCGGTACGAGATTGTATAAAAGAACGGCTAATAGCCACGGCGGTAGTGGCATATTTCCATCTTTAGCTAACGCTCCTCAAACTGGATTTTTACATGTATACGAAATAGGAACGTCAAATTTTGCTATTCTTGCTTGCTTTAAAGAGTCTTCTTCCACAAATGTTACAACAACTATATTAGCAAATAACAGCATTACAGTCACGGCAACAAATTCAGGTGGAACTGTTGCTATAGCAGGGCATACAACAAGTGCTAACGTAAGAATGCAATCTGTTATAATTAGAGAAGGATAAAAAATGACTATAGAAACCTTTACAAAAGAAAATGTAAACCTACACGCAAAACAAAATCGTAAAGATGCTTACAAGAAAGTAACTGATCCAATGTTTATGGAAGTCCAGAGAGGTGATATAACTCAAGAAGAATGGCTTTTAGAAATAAACAACATAAAACAACAGTTTCCTTATGTAGATACAGATTTGCAAATAGAAGTAGGTGAACCTGCTGTAGATGAGACAGAAGAATAATTAAAAATAAAGGAGGCTGTTATGCCAAACACACACACATGGTCTATCGCTAACCTAGAGCGAAATACATCTGACAACTCAGTAACAATAGCACACTGGCGTTGCAAAAGCACAGATGGAACAAACACTGCGTCAGCATACGGAACTACATCTCATACAGGTGTACCATCAGACGATGATTACATTCCTTATGATGATCTAACAGAGGCAAACGTATTAGCTTGGGTACACGAACAAGTAGTACAAGCTGATACAGAAGCGGCAAATGATGCTAAGATAGCTGAACTTGCAAACCCAACATCCTCAACGGGGATGCCTTGGTAATTTTAACTTAAACATAAAGGAGATCAAAATGGCTGAAGATAAAAAGGTTATTACGATTGACGATAAAGACTACACTGAAGATCAACTAAATGATACACAGAAGGTTATTATTAACCACATCAATTCTCTAAGTCAGAAGATTGGATCAGCAGAGTTTAACTTAGATCAACTTAAAGTAGGTAAGGATGCGTTCATAAAGATGCTACGTGTATCCTTAGATGAAGCAATAATTGAAGCTGAAGAAGCTGCAGAATAATAAATATACACAACAGGGGCGACATGCATTGCCCCTGTTGTTATTTTACTACAAAATGTGTTATAGTCCCATAAGTTTAACGCCATGAGGTCTATATGCCACTTATTCCACTAGATATTCCTTCTGGAGTTTACCGAAACGGAACTGACCTGCAATCTAATGGTCGTTGGCGTGATGCAAATTTAATTCGCTGGATAGATAACACCATGCGCCCAATGGGTGGCTGGCGTGTTCGTTCAGACAATGCATCCACAGCTCCAATACGTGGAATGTTATCTTGGATAGATAATGACAATGATCGCTGGATTACTGGTGGCACATATAATAAATTATATACTTGGAACGCGACAGGCGTAAGATTTGACATAACTCCAACGTCATTTACTGCGGGCAGAGAAGATGCATTAGCATTTACTGGATATAGCGGAAGCTTTTACGGAAGTTATGCTTATGGTATTGAGCGTCCAGACACAGTCAGAATACAGCCAGCAACATCATGGGCATTAGATACGTGGGGCGAAAACCTTGTAGGATGCACAGAAGATGATGGTAAAATATACGAGTGGGCATTGGCTACAGGTACACCAGCCGCAGTTATATCTAACGCTCCAACAAGCAATAGATCATTAGTCGTCACAGAAGAGCGTTTCTTATTTGCTCTTGGTGCGGGTGGAAACCCGCGCAAAGTGCAATGGTCTGATCGTGAAGACAATACAACTTGGACGCCCGCAGCGACAAATGAAGCTGGTGATTTAGAGTTAAACACAAGCGGTCAAATCATGGCAGGCATTAAAGTACGAGGTCAAACGCTTATCTTAACAAGCACAGACGCCCACGTAGCAAATTATGTAGGCCCACCATATGTTTACGGCATTGAACGTGTTGGTTCATCATGTGGTTTAGCGGCAAACCAAGCAATAGCCGCAGTTGACGCTGGTGCATTCTGGATGGGCGCACACGCATTCTACAGCTATACAGGTGGAGCTGTGCAAGAAGTGCAAAGTGAAGTTGCGGATTACGTGTTTAGCGATATGAACCGAGCGCAAATAAGTAAAGCATTTGCTGTGACCAACAGTAACTTTGGAGAGATATTCTGGTTTTACCCGTCTGCTGCATCTACAGAAAATGATAGATACGTTGCGTTTAACTATATTGAAAACACATGGTATATTGGCGAATTAGCAAGAACTGCTGGAGTTGACGCTGGTGCATTCAGAAAACCAATATGGGCAGATGCAGATGACTATAAGATTTACGAGCATGAAATCGGTTACGATTATGGAACATTAACACCATTTGCTGAAACTGGCCCTATTATGCTTGGGTCTGGCGATACAGTAGCATCTGTAACTGAAATGCTACCAGATGAAAGAACGCAAGGTGACGTGAATGTGACATTTAAAACACGCTTCTATCCAAATGGAACTGAACGTGATTATGGGCCATATTCTATGTCTACGCCCACATCATTGAGATTTACTGGCAGGCAATTAAGAATGCGAGTAAGCGCAGTTGAGCTAGGAGATTGGCGTGTTGGCGTAAATAGATTAGATGTTGTTGCAGGCGGTAGAAGATGACGCAACAGCAAAGGCCACCAGAACCATATGGAGATGATTGGAAAACATGGGGCAGACGCCTTATGCAATTCATGTCCCAAACAAGATCACCTCTTGTTCAACAAACTGGTGGTGAAAGTGCGGCTGACGATGGCACGCTTATGTGGGACAGATCATATGAATACCCAGTTGTAAGTAAAGGCGGAGAGTGGCGTCAAATTGTAGTAGAAGGCGGACACGCTAACTTCACTAAAACATCAGATGTTACACCAGCTCTAGCAAATACGGCATACAAGCTGACCTATGATGCACCATCTGGCAATTCAAAGATTACACAAGGTACGCCAGCAAGCAGAATTGTATTCGAAGAGGCTGGAGAATATGTATTATCATTTTCCGCGCAAATATCATCAACAAGCGCAAGCACAGTACACTTTTACTTTTGGCCTAGCATAAATGGCACAGCATCGACAAACGGCGCTATGACAACTGCATTACATCAGAATAATGCTACAGTTGTTATATCACGCACGCAGATATTTACTGTGGCGGCTGGTGATTATTTAGAAGTAAATTATATGATGGATAACACTGACGGATTTTTAAATTACACAGCAGCATCATCTCCAGTGCCAGCAATACCATCTTCAACACTAGCAATTACGAGGACGCATGGATAAAGAATTGCAAAGATGTAGACCTTGGATTGAAGCGGCTTTGGAGTATTCTGGCGGCACGCATGATTTTATTGATGTGGCAGAAGGAATATATAAGGGTACTATGCAGTTGTGGCCTACGCCAAAGGGGTGCATAGTAACAGAAATTGTGGTATATCCACGTAAACGAATGTTAAACGTGTTCCTTGGCGGAGGTGAACTAGATCAGATTTTGGATATGCACCAAGATGTGATACAGTGGGCTAAAGCACAAGGATGCACAGCACTAACCATGACGGGGCGTGCAGGCTGGAAAAAACCATTGGCGAAGCATGGCTGGGATCAGCTACACTCGTCGTATATTAAGGAGTTTGAGTAATGTCAGGCGGAAAAGGCGGATCAACAACATCTAGCGTTGAAATCCCAGAATACATTGAAAAAGCGGCGCAGCGTAACTTAAACAAAGCTGAACGTATTTCCCAACTTGGTTATGTACCATACTATGGCCCAGACGTAGCTGCATTTACTCCAATGCAACAAGCATCATTCCAAAATACGGCTGATACAGCAGGCGCATTTGGCATGAGCGCACCAACAAGCCAGCAAGATATAATGGGTGGCATGGGAGTTCCAACACAATATGCTAATGGCCTCACTGGTTATTCTTCAGCTCCAATATACCAGCAATCATTAAATGAGCTTGCAAGACAAAGGCCAGCACAAAAATCTTACATGGATAGCTTCTTTATTGACCCATATTCTGGTGGCTATGGTTCAAACGCACCTATGCCAATAAATTACAATGATTATATGACGAATGCTGAATCGCAACGCCAAGCCGCAGCGGCGCAACTTCAAGCGGAATCTCGACGTGAAGCTAGAAGTGATGCTAATTATCAAAGATTGTTAGATGAGATGGCAAAGCAATCAGTAAACCCCGACATTAACTATACAAATGGTTTTGTTGCATCAAATGGTCAAACTGTGGGGACATTAGACCCAAGATATGATCCCAACTTCTCAGGTACAACATATTCTGCATCTCCTTTTGAAATTGGGTCAACAACTGCTGGCACTAATTATGCAACATATGATCAATCGCAAGGGTTTACAGCACCGGGCATTCTCGGTGTTCTTCAAAACCTAATAAATCCAAGACCTGAAGATCAATATGACGCAAGCTTTCAAAACCCTAATACAACATCAATTGTTTCAATGGGTTATGACGTTGGTGAAGTTGACCCAGCATTAGCCGCCGCTGCTGGATACACAGATCAGATTGAGAAAAAAGCTGGAGATTATGGAGTATTTAGTGGGCGTGGTATAGATGGGCAAGGAAATCTAGGTGTTGTTGGCGATGTTGCGGGCGCACTTGGGGATTTAGCAGGATTTACTAACTACAATACTCAAGATGTAATAGATCAACGTATAGTTGCAGAAGACGCTAGAATTGCTGACGAAAAGGCGGCTAGAGTTGCGGCGCTGCCTGAATTAACACCAGCAAATGTTGTAGCTCCAGCACCCGCTGTATTACCAGACCAATATGATTTAGCGGCTACGGAGAGTGATAGATTTACACCAGCACCCGTAGTAGCCCCAGTTGTGAAAAAAGAGCCGGCACCCGTAGTAGTAGCTCAAGCTCCTAAAAAGAAAAAGAAAACAAGCACTGCATTGAAAAAAGAAATGGCTAAACAGAAATATGGCGGATTACATAGCGGTGGCAGATAATATTATGACTAATTTTAAAAGAAAAGAGGCTTAACATGGCTGGCGGTGGACAAATAAGACCAATGGGCGGGCAAGCTCCTTTAATGAGAAGGGGTGGCACTGAACCACAATTTCAGGCAGGATTTGGCGCACGCATACCTCAAGATATGGGTGGCACTGGTCAAATGTATGCTGACCCAAGAGGCCCAGTTAGACGCCTAAATCCAATGATGATGGACAGCCAAAGCCGCCCGCAACCACAGCCATTTACACCATCACTAGCCCCACAAGGTAACTTTAACGTAAACCAAGCTGCGGCTGGCGGCCTACAGCAAGCAATGTTAGGTACACAGCAAGCAATGGGTTATAGGCCTCAAGCTGTGCAGCCAGTAAGCTATCAAGCTCAAACAGCACAAGCTTCTGGATACAGACCAAGCGCAATGACAAGCCAAGGTTTTCAATCTGCACAAGCTGGCTCTCAAGGATTTAACGCGGCTGGCGTTGGAAGCCAAGGTTATGCATCAACAGGGCCAACTGCTACTGGATATGGCGCTTCTACAGTTGGAACATCTCCCACAGTATCAGCCCAAAATGTGCAAGCTGGTCAGCTTTCAGGTACTAATCTTGGTGCTTACACAAACCCATTTGAGAGCCAAGTTGTAGATCAAGCATTAGGTGATATTGAAAGATCACGTAAGCTGGCGCAAAATCAATTGGGCGCGCAAGCAACAGCATCAAACGCATATGGCGGGTCACGCCAAGGCATTGCTGAAGCAGAAACTAATCGAGCATTTGCAGAACAAGCGGCTAAAACAGCATCAGGCTTACGCCAAGCTGGATATACGCAAGCACAACAAATGGCACTGCAAGATATAGGCACAGCGCAGCAAGCGGCATTAGCTAATCAACAAGCCAACTTAGCGGCTGGTACAACCACTGCTGGCTTTGGACAACAATCAAACCTTGCAAATCAAGCTGCATTAAATCAAGCAGGCCAATTTGGCGCAAGCGCCCAAAACGTAGCATCTCAACAAGCGGCAGCAGCACAAAATCAAGCAGCTCAATTTGGTGCATCGGCGGCAAACCAAGCAGCGGCTCAAGCATCAGCGCAACAGCAAGCGGCATCACAATTTGGCGCAGGTGCATCAAATGTTGCTTCACTACAAAATGCGGCAGCACAAAACCAAGCATCTCAATTTGGATCAGCAGCGGCTAACCAAGCTGCGGCAGCTAACATGGCGGCACAGAACCAAGCGGCACAGTTTGGGTCAACTGCGGCAAATCAAATGTCGTTAGCAAATCAAGCTGCATTAAATCAAGCAGGCCAGTTTGGGGCAACGCAAAGCATGTCAGCTCAATTAGCTAACCAACAAGCGGCGGCACAAGCTAACCAACAAAACCTTGGGGCTGCGGCTCAAATGGGTGCATTGGGTCAACAAGCATTTGGCACAGGCCAAGCAATACAGCAACAGCAAGCTCAACAAGGTCTGCTACAGCAAGGTATACAGCAAGCACTCATTGATGCGGCTAAACAACAGTATGCAGGTTACACTAATGCGCCAGCGGCGGCGTTGAATGCTCCACTTGCTGCGCTTGGCGTTGCACAGCAAGGCGGAGCAAGTGAAACAACTAAATCACAAGACCCCGGCTTATTTAGCTATTTGCAGACTGCGGCTCAACTTTGCTGGGTTGCCCGTGAAGTTTACGGAGAGCAAGACCCTAAATGGATGCAGTTTAGAGAATGGGTTATCGGTCATTCACCTGATTGGTTCTATAAAGCATATAGTAATTACGGCGAAAAATTTGCTAAAGTTGTTCGCAAAGTGCCAGCAATTAAAGTTATCTTACGCCCATTTATGGATGCTAAAAGAAAGAGCATAGGATATAAAGCATGATAAAAAAACCTGAACAAATTATCCAAGAGCAAATGAACCCATCGCAATCACGCGGCGGGTTTGGCGGCTTACTAGATTATGCTAAAGAGCGTAACGAGAACACTGGATTAAATAGGATGCAAAACTTTGCCGCCGCACTTGATCCATTGATTATGCCAGAGATGCGTGCAGGTGAAGGCATTCGTGAGCGTGGTATGCAACGTGTTGCCGCTGGGAATAAGAATAAAACTATTGAAATGCTTATTGCTAAAGATAGGCAAGACTTAGCTGACATGGTTAGCAACGGGTCATTAGACATAAAAACAGCAATGAGTATCTTATTAACACCACAAAAACAACAGGCTGGCATTGCGGTAGGTAATAATATTATAAACCCTGTTACTGGAGAGGTTATTTATGAAGGCACTGGCGGCGGAGATGTTGATGTTACAAAGCGCTCTGCGTTAAGAAAAGAATTTACTAGCCTGCAAAAGATTAAAGATTTTTCTAAAGTTTCAGACGCATATACTAGGGTAGTAGAATCATCAAGAAACCCTAGCGCAGCTGGTGATTTAGCGCTTATCTTCAATTACATGAAAGTTCTTGATCCCGGTTCTACTGTGCGTGAGGGTGAGTTTGCTACAGCGCAAAATGCAGCTGGTGTTGGTGGTAGAGTTGTGAGTTTATATAACAGTATAATAAGAGGTGAAAGACTTAATGTAGACCAAAGAGCTGACTTTGTGGATAGGTCTACTAGACTTTATAAGGGCGCAGAAAATCAAACAAAGCCACTATATGACTTTTACAAAAACCTTGCTGTAGAAAGAGGATATGACCCAGATTTAATTCTTCCGTCATTTAGTTTTGTAGGTGACTTTCCAGTAAATCCAAACATAAAACCTGCAAGTTTTACAGGGACACAAGAAGAGTGGAAACAAATGAACGCTGTCGAAAGAGCGCCTTTTTTAGAGTAAGGAATTAAAATGAATGCCGAACAAGAAGCAGCATACGCAGCTTAACAAAAAAGAATAGCTGATGAAGAATTAATGGCAAGCGAAACTCCAACGCAGAAAACTCGCACTATAGCTCAAGGTTTAACTTTTGGCTTTGCTGATGAAGCTGAAGCTAAGTTGAGATCACTATATGACCCTAGGGAATATGAAGAGATATTAAATGAAATTAGAGGCTCATTAGACCAATACTCAGAAGCATATCCAAAATCCTCATTAGGTTACGAGTTGTCAGGGGCAGCCTTACCAGCTCTACTTGCAACAATATGGTCTGGTGGCTCTGCTGCGCCAGCAATTTTCGGAAGGTTAGTGGCAAAGCTACCAAAAGCTGTGACTAATATAATTGGCACAACAGCGCCTAAATCATTAATTGGCGCGGGGTTTACCGGTGCTACTCAGGGTGCTTTAACTGGCGCTGGTAAAGGTGAAACAGATACGGAAAGAGCTGAAGGCGCGGTTCTTGGTGGGCTTGCTGGTACTGTGCTTGGGCCAGCAGCAAAAGTTGCGACTGACGTTATAGGCGGCTCTGCAATAAAAATGATTGACGCTTATAGACGAAAAGTTGGCGACAGGGGTGCGTCTGTTGTTGAGTCTGAATTGCAAAGGCTGGTAGTTGAAACAGGCGGAACTGCTGATGAAATAATTTCGGGCATACAAAACGGCACAATAATGGCAGAAAATAAAACCTTACTTGACGCTGTTAGAGGTTATAGGGCGCAAGGAGGCACGTCTGGGGCTGCTTTAAAGGAAGTTATGGAAAGAAGGCCTATTGAAACTAGAAAAGGGGCTATGGCTAATTTGCAGGGTGGATTATCACAAGTAGATGACCCTAATGTTTTAAGGCAAATGACTGCTGACTTTGATGAAGCAAGGCGTCTTGAGAAAGAAGCATATGACCCATTTAAGAATATACGTGTAGGTTCAAATGTTGAATTAGAGCTGCGTGAAGCTGTTGCTAGAGTTCCACAGGCAGGTCAAGCGCTCAATAAAATATTTAAAGCACGCGGAGGCGACGCTCCGTTTACTGTTAATGATGCTGGAAAGATTACATTTAAACGCACACCAACAGTAGAAGAGGCAGAAATTGTAAGGCGCGTTTTATCTCAAGTATCTTCAGCAGAATATAGAGGCGGCATGGGTTCAGTAGGTGAAGC
>FUIF01011776.1_pt1 | contig 11453 bp, 11 predicted proteins | sample 1003461 | NCBI WGS metagenome assembly FUIF01 (sample SAMEA80401918, study PRJEB19352) | marine metagenome
ATTCAAGGGATTTGTATCCATAAAACCCCTTACGGTGAGGATTCTTCAACCGCCGCAGCCTTCGGAGCCGTAGCTGATCTCGGCCCCGCAGTGGCCGCACTCGCCCTTTTGAGCCGCGTCCGCCGTGATTTCCTTAGCGCAATTCCCGCACCGCCTCACGCGCGCACCGCCCCTTCCAAGGTCCGTTCAACCAACAAAGAATTCATAAGATGGGGCGTATGTTAGACCGTTCCAAGGCCCGCGTGAACCCCTTTTTCAGGCAGTAACTGCCGGAGCGTCACGCCTGAGAAGCACGGCGTAACGCTTATCGAGGAGAAGCTGGTTGAGGTAAACCGGCTGGGAATTTCCTTGGGGGGTGAAAAAGACGTCTCCCAGATAGCAGCCCCACTTTTCCTTCCGGGTGCGGATTGACTTTACGGTGATAAACTCACAGCCTGCGAGCTGCGCTTCAACAAAACGTTGGGCGGCGCGCCCTCCCGGAGCATCGAGTTCGGGGCAATCAATTCCCTTGAGGCGGATCGTCTCACCTCTCCGGTCACCGAACCCCAGCCGGAAATCTACTTTGAGGGTGTCTCCGTCCATCACCTTCACCACATACGCCTTGTAGGTATAGAGCCATTCTTCGGGTGTGCCCGGCGCCTGAACCTCGCGTAGCGAGTAACGCCCCGACGAATCCCGGACTGAGGCGACAATCATTCCTTCACGGAATTTCGCGCCGGCAAACAGGTTCAATTCCTTTTTCATGGAAAATCCGAGGTCGAGAAGCAACGTGCGGCGATCGCCGTGGACCGTCTCGGGCCGGACAATTTGGTACGTGTGAAAAGGACCGGTGCGGACGGCAGTAAGCGTGACTGGGCCCGCTTTGCGCTGTCCGGAGCGGCGCGCACGCAGTTCCAGTTCCCGCGAATTCCACCCTTCCCGCTCAGCGCGATCCAACAGCTTCTCGCGCTCGACCGGATCTTTGACCGAAAGCACCGCCCGGTAATGTGCCCAGAGCAGTTGTGAACGCGCGTTCACAACTGGGAAACACCGCGCGAACCGCAACATCGTCCAGAGACGCGACTTCTCCACCTCCAAGTCCTGGGCAAGGTTCTGGACAACCTGCGCTCCAAGCTCGGCCCGCTTTTGATTTAAAAGGAGGTGTTCGAGAATATATTTCCCGGTCTGCCAGTACGTCAGGACTTTCTGCCGTTCGATCTTCTGCTGGCCTTCCATCAACGTCTCGCGCACCCGCTCCCGCAGAAGCGCGTAAGAAGAAAGGTCTTTTTCGATCTGCCGGGGGCGGGCCTTTGCGAGCACTGTCATGAGGAAAAACCCGGATCAGGAATTGCGTTCCAGGCGCAGAATGTGGAAGGAGAACAGGATTTCCCGGACCATAAAGAAAACGGCGCAACAGATAAAAAGCATCCCCGCAAAAAAAGCCGCGAACCCGCAGCCTCCGGGGACCTGCAGAGGCGTATACGCCAGGAAAAGCGAGAGCGACGCCGCAATGAAGCAGAAGATGCCGGCATAAAGAAAGAGGATCGCGTTCTTCACCGCGCGCACCCGTTTCAGAAGCCCGTCCAGCTGCCGGATCACGCTCTCATGCCGTTCTTTTCCCTCCGGCCCGGCCAGCTCGAGCGCGCGGCGCTCCTGGTTCAGCGCCCGGAAACGGCTGAACAGATTGGAAAAGCGCGTCTGCAGTCCGAGCAGGAAAAGCCCCGAGCTCGAGATCATGATCCCGGGCGCCAGACTCGACTGGATGATCTGCCCCACTTCTGCTTGATTCATATTCCTGCCCTTTCGTTTTTAAGAACGCTACGCGTCATTATATGAAAAGCCCGGGAATTGGCCAGTGCGCCTTAACATTTGGAATTGGCAGTTCGAATTTTAGAATTTTCCGGCCCGGATGAAAATTGTAATTCCGGACGCGGCAAGTCTTAGCCGCTGATGATCAGGCGGCAGTCGCTCGGTAGGCGCCGGGCGAGCGTGCGGAGGACGTCTCCGCGGAGAAGGTTAACGAGCGCACTGCGTTTCGTGGTCCCGATCACGACCGCGCTCACTTTGAGTTCCTGGGCGGCTTTTGCGATCAGGCGGCCGGGATCATCGCCGATCTGCCAGACGGGAAGCGCCGTGATGCCCCGGTCTTCCATGGCTTTCTGCGCGCGGGCAAGGAGCGCCACCGAATACGCGGAGGGCTCGATTTCTTCCGGGAGCTCGGACACGGTCGGCGCTTCTTCCACGTAGCTCAGATAGACGGAATTTTCTCCCAGCGCCTTCACGCGCAGCGCCGCTTCGTTCAGGACGGCGGGGTTAAAACTTTTCAGCGCGATCAGTGAGGAACTGGGGTACAGCGCGGCGATCTCTTTCGCCTCCGAAACGGTGAGCAGATTGACGGCCGGGGCCATCTCAGGAACAGGCAGAGGCAGAAGCTTCTTCGCGACAAAGCGCAGCGACAGGCCGGTCGCCAGCACGGTCAGCGCAAAGATCAGCGCCTGGTGTTTTTCGTAGGCGATCGTCAGCTCGATAAAAAACAAAATGACGGCGCCGGCACCGAGCAGGACGCGTTCTCTGGAGGAGAGCTGGATTTTCAGGTTGGTGGCGCAGGCCGCGAGATTGATCGTGATCGCGCCGATCACGCCGATCGCGTAAAGCGCGGCGAGGCGCACGAGATCGTGTTCGAAAACCAGGACGAGCGCGGGCACGAGCGTCGCGATGATGAGCGCCAGGCCGGGCATCCCGAAACGGTTCAGTTGTGAGAAAGCGGAAGGGAGTTCGCGGTCCTTCGCCATCAGGAACTGGATGCTGACCAGGTCCCCGATCGCGGTATTGGTCGCGGAAAGCAGCAGGAACCCGAAGGCCAGGGAGATGAACGCGCCGTACCACGGCCCGATGTAATGGACCGCCAGCGCGCGCAGCATGTCTTCGGTGTGGTCTTTCAGCCCGGGGATCGCATTCATGGCAATGCCCAGGAGAAAAGTCAGCGCCGAGACTTCGAGCAGCACCGGCCAGATCGCCCGTTTCGAGGTCCGGTCGACCGGTTCCTTCATAATGCCGGTCATATTGGCGATGGCTTCCACGCCGGAGAGCGCAAGAACGATCCCGACAAACGTGGCCCAGTTCTTCGGCCAGTTGTTTCCCGGCATGGTGAGTTGGACGTGCGCAAGCGAGGGGACCGTCGCCACGAAAAGGACCAGCGCGGTCAGCGAAGCCACGACGGCGATGACGGACGCCACGCTGCTGGATTTGCCCGGCCCGATCCAGTTGAGCGCGCCGATTCCCAGGATCGTCAGGATCGCCCAGATTTCCGGGTGCGGCGCGTTGAAATAATGGAAAGCGTCCAGGGTACTGAGAGACGCAGTGATAACGTAGTCGGCAATTAGAAGGAAGGCCCCGATCACGGCCAAAAGCCGGTGCCGGTGCTTCACCGAGGAATACACGCCGCCGCCGTCCGGGTAGACGCGGCAGATGACCATGTAACAGATTCCGATCAGGGCGGTGAGGGCCGACATGAGCCCGAGAAAAAACCAGGACGCGTGTCCCGCAAGCGCAAACGCGATCCCGAGCACGTAGGCCTTGCTGGTGCCCCAGTCGCCGTAAAGCATTGCGCCCGCCTGGTACCACTTGAGTTCACGCGGACGTTCGACCTTCTTCAACATCATTGACATGACAAGCCTCCGGTGCGCCTGCGGGGTTAGCTGTCGGGCGAAGGTTGAGCGGACCTCTCACTGGGAAGTGATTTGCCCCTTGAAAATGGGTTCCCCCGCTCCGCTGGGTCAGCGGATTCGGCTCTCTAAAGGGAACAAGCTTACGGTGGGGGCGGAAAAAGACGAGTCAAAAACGCGTCAAAAAGAGTGGGCCTTGCGCCCGCCCCGCTCGAGGCATTCGGGGCAGAGGGGTTGTTGAATCAGGGACTTCGCTGTTTCGGCTGAACGGCGCACCAGCTCTTCGGCGCCCTTCCGGAGCTCTTCGCTCTTCATCACGGATTCCACGTTCCGCTCCATGTCTTCCGCCGGCCAGCCCCAGGAGTGCGCGATAAAAGGAAACGGCGGAAACTGAAACCCAAGCTCGGAGAAAAACGCCAACATCTGTCCGGCCACGGCCTGCACGTTGTCCTGGCCGCCGGTAATAATGAAGGACACTACTTTGTTCCGGATCAGGACGCGGTTGTGTGTCGTAATCTGGTTCTGCACGCAGTTGAGCCGCTCCGCCATTTTGTAATAGAGCGCGCTCGCCGCGCCCCACCGGATCGGCGTGGCCAGGAGGACGGCATCAGCCCAATGGACGAGCGCTTCGTAAACTTCGATGAGCTCGTCTTTTTTGTCCATCTGCGTGATCGTGCAGGGCCAGGTGCAGGCTTGCGCACTTTTTGAATAGTAGCCTTCGCAATTCCGGAACTGGAGCCGGTCGAGGCGGATCAGCCGAGTTCCGCAACCGCGAAATCGAGCGCATGCTGAAGCAGCGCCTCCGAGATCGAGCAACGCGGATGCTTGGGGTCCATGGCGGTCGTGGAAATTCCGGCGATCCGGAGCGGGCCGCCCGCGTGATTGCAGACACCGGAGATGGCACCGAATTGCCCGTCCTGGAACTAGAAGGCGATTTTCTGGCCGCGAACGCGGACTTCGGTGAGGGGTTGCGTGCGGAATTTCTCCGCCGGGCCCAGGTCTTCCCATTCGTCTGGATCCACGTTCATTTCCCCTCCAGTTCTTCCCAGCGCTGATAAAGCGACTGGAGATCGCGCGCAAGCTGGTCCAGGCGTTCCGACGCCTTCGAGATTTCACCGGGGCTTTTTTGATAAAACGCCGGGTCCGCCATGAGTTTGAAAAGAGCCGCCTGCTCGGCCTCGACCTTTTCAATTTTTGCGGGAAGGCCCTTTGCTTCCTGTTGTTCCGCGAAAGAAAGTTTTCCCGTTTTTTCCCGCGCTGTTTTTGGGGCCGGTGCAGGTGCCGCAGGGACAGGCGCTGCAACCTTCGGCACCGGACGCTGGGCCAGCCAGTCGTCGTAACCGCCGGGATATTCACGCACCGCACCCTCGCCTTCCAACGCGAGCGTCGACGTCACAACATTGTTCAAAAACGTGCGGTCGTGGCTCACCAGGAGGAGCGTTCCCGAATATTCGACGAGTAGCTCCTCCAGAAGCTCGAGTGTTTCAACATCGAGATCATTCGTCGGTTCGTCCATCACGAGGACATTGGAAGGCTTGGTGAAAAGCCGCGCGAGAAAAAGCCGGTTGCGCTCGCCGCCGGAGAGGACTTTCACGGGCGTCCGGGCGCGGGCCGGGGAAAATAAAAAATCCTGCAGGTAACCGATGATATTGACCGTCCTGCCGTTGATGGTCACGGTGTCACCGGACTCACAGACATTTTCCGCCACCGACTTGGTTTCATCCAGGTATTCGCGCAGCTGATCGTAATAGGCGACCTGCAAATTGGTGCCGGTCTTGACGGTGCCTTTCTGGGGTTCGAGCTGGCCGAGCAAGAGGCGCAGCAGCGTAGTTTTTCCGGAACCGTTCGGGCCGATGACGCCGATCTTGTCGCCGCGAATGATGTCCGTCGTGAAATTTCGGATCAGGATTTTATCGCCGTAAACATGGCTCAGATTTTCCACTTTGGCCACGAGCTGGCCGGAGCGGTCGGCTTCCTGCGCCTTCATGCGGACCTTGCCCATGACCTGCCGCTGGGCCTTTTTCTCCGCCCGTAATTTTTTGAGCGCCACGACACGACCCTGATTGCGGGTGCGGCGGGCCTTGATGCCCTGGCGGATCCAGATTTCTTCGCGCGCGAGTTTCTTGTCGAACTCCGCGCGCTCCGCGGCCTCGATTTCGAGCGCCGCCTGCTTGCGCTCCAGGAAGGTAGTGTAATCGCAGGCCCAGCTCCACATCCGGCCCCGGTCCAGCTCCGCAATCTTTGTGGAAAGGTGCTGCATGAACGTGCGGTCGTGCGTCACAAAGAAAATCGTGCCGGGATATTCTTTCAGGAAACCTTCCAGCCACTCGATGGATTCGACGTCCAGGTGGTTGGTGGGCTCATCCAGCAGGAGGACTTCCGGCTTGGCCACGAGCGCTTTGGCGAGGAGGGCACGTTTTTTCTGCCCGCCGGACAAGTTTTCAAACAGGCTTTCCGGGTCGAGCTTCATGTGCGAGATCACGTCTTCGACCTGGTTGTTGGTCTCCCAGGCATCCGCATGGTCCATCTCGGCCTGAAGGTCGCCCAACTGGGTCATGAGTTTATCGCTGTACTCCTCCGCCAGGCGGTGGCTCAGGTGGTGGTAATCGCTCAAAAGCTTCGCGCGGCCACCCAGGCCGGAGAGCACGAGATCAAAGACATTGCCGGTGATGTGGGTGGGGACTTCCTGCGGGAGGTGCGTGACACGGATACCCTTCTTATAAATCACTTCCCCGGAATCCACCTTCAGCTCGCCCGACATGACTTTCATGAGGGTTGTTTTGCCGACGCCGTTGCGTCCGAGCAGCGCCACGCGCTCGCCCTCCTCCACGTGGAGGCTCAGCCGGTCAAAAAGCAGCGGGCCGCCGAACGCGAGTGAAATTTCCTGCAGACTGATCAGCGCCATTAGATTAGATAGGCCTAAGAATCCCGTACTTTAAAAAATACAATGAATGGTTGCTATATATTGCTATTAATTGACCAAGTAATCTCGTCTGTTGAAAAATCAGTATTTTGACGTTATTATTTTGGCATCGAAATTTGCATTTTGTAGGACTCAGTTTTGGTCGGGTGCTGCATCGTCAGCTCGATATGGTTCGCCCAGCCTGACCCCATCTCAAAAACAGCCCACATTATGATGTGGGCTGTTTTGCTTTAAAGGCGGTCCATCCTCTGCGAGCAAAATCAATCAATTCTGAATCATCCGGCCATATTTTTAATCCATCTAACCTATCAGCAGAGGTTCTTTGAGATTTATAAAAATACGGCAAAATTTTTTGAAAGAATTCATATTCGAAATCCATACCACGGAATGCCCGATAGACGTTGTACGCACATAAATCAGCGAGTTGAATACCATTAGAGGAGGTTGTCCAGTTTTTAGTTGAAACTGATTGGGACAGCCTGGTTTCATCCTGCGTTAAATCGTTTGCAAGCCCGCCTCTTCCTTGCATTTCATCCGTTCCATGAATTCCGGAATGTGCCGGAACCCCTTCACGGCCCGGAACCCTCCCTCAGCGTGAAGCAGGAGGGCGGCCAGCCAGCGCTGGGACATCCTGGAAGTTTTCCGGTGCTTCACATTGTGCTCCCTGAAGCGGACCGTCCCAAACATGGATTCGATGGGGTTGGTGGAATGAAGCGTTTTGCGCAGGGCAGCCGGAACCCGAAGCCGGTGCAGCGTTAGGATCTCCTCCTTGGCTTCCAGCAGCGAATCGGCTGCGGATTCGTTGATCTGGCGAAGCCATCTCTGAAGATCGCTCACCGCTTCCTTGGCCTCGTCATAGTCCTTCAGGGCCAGGGCGTTTCGAAACCGGCGGTGACATTCCGCCCGGTACCTTTTGGGAAGATGCCTCTGAAGATTACGGTCCTTGTGGATCGTGCAGCGCTGGTGAATCAGGCCGCTTCCCAAGCGCATCTTCAGGGCCTTCAGGATCCCCCGGCCGCCGTCAGTGATAAACAGGATCGCTTCGCTCAGTTGAAGTCCCCGGGATTCCATATCCGAGAAAAGCGAACCAGCGAGTGCATGGTTTTCCGTCGCTCCTTCCCAGAATCCGAGAACTTGCTTTTTTCCTTGAAGATCAATGCCCAGGGCTACCGTGAAGGCCGCTTCCCCGCGGTGAATCGTGTCCAGAAACATCGCGAAGGCCTCGAAATCCGACAGGTCGCGTTCCTGGAGGGCCTTGAGCTTGCCGGCCGTCGCTTCCACCAGCCGTTGGGAAACCGAAGAAGGCGAGACCCCGAAAGTTTCCCCCAATCCCGTGATCGTCTCCCGGTACCTTCTGCCCGACAGCCCCCTCAGGGCACGCACCAGCATTTCCTCCGAAAACTCCTTCGGCTTCTTCAACCGTTCGTAGCTGGCCAAGGCCAGCTCAGTCCCCTGGGTCCTCAGACGAGGGTGCATCACCTGGACCTTTTGGCCCCCCAAGTAAATGGAGCCGTTTTGAAATCCCCACTTCTGGATCCCTTCTCGAGAGGGCCGGTAATCGGCTCCGGCAATCTGCTCGCGCTCCATCAGCATTAAGACCTCCGCCTTCATCTTTCCGAGCTCCATCATGCTGGAATCAAGCACCCGTTTGCCTTCTCTCATGACTTCTTCAAGTTCCCGGCTCAGCCACGCTTGCCCCTGCAGGCTCTCAAAAAGTTTCTTCACATCCTTTTTTCTTTTCGCTATTCTTCTCATCGGACAGCTCCTTTTTTTTCCCTCCATTCGGAGGGGATTGTGTTTCCCCATGTGGATTATCCACAAGGGAGCTGTCCGTCTCAAATTTCAACTAAAAATAGGATATCCTCCATTAGAGAGCTTACTATCCGTAAAAAAAGGGTACTCGACTATGTGTTTGAAATACATATTTTGGTTGCCTGAACGCTGAAAAAAGGCATGTTTCATTGCCAACTCTTCATTCAGCTCAGAATCATCCATTACAATTAAAGCATTATGCTTTGGGTAGGATTCCCTCATTGAATTTTCAATTCTTTCCAAGAGAAGTTCATAGGCCTTTTTGTGCATCTTCTCTTGGTTCATATGCTCTTTGAGTTTTCTTTATCAATGACGACGGAAATTAGTTTCATGTACTGATCCGGAATTTGCTTATAAAACAACTCTGCAATTTCAACCCGTTCTTGGTTTGTTAACTGGGCCAAAAACGGGCTTCTGGCGTTACGGGACTTTTCATTGCGCAACCAGTCCGACTTGATTTCACACTCAACAAGATCAAATTTTCTATGTGTACGCCTGAAGACATAATCGATCAATTCCTGTTTTTTTTAAAGAAAGAGCCGAGTCGAATTTTGCCCACTTAAATTCGTAGAGTGAAACGGCTGTTAGTGCATATAAATGATCCTTGTTTGTCGATCTCCCAAATTTATCAACACCACTGATTTGAGTATCTCTAGACCCTGATTCATCAATGTAAAAAAAGTACACGCGACACCTTTAATGTGAAGGATTTCGTACTCCGATAACTACGCCCCCTCAAACTGCGTTTTTCTATAGCGTTTCGGGATTCTACTCCCGCAACGCCTTTTAAACAATGACTCCGGAATCGCCAATAAATCGCCAACTTTTCGCCAACTTCAAAGCGAGAACCGGATCAGGCGGCCTTCTATTTTCAGGTCTGAAAAGGCGAAGGCGGACTTCACCCACTCCAGGGTGCGGGGATGGAAAAAAAAGATGTGGGTGGGATCATTGCGGTAGTACCAGGTCTTGAAGTCCGGGGTCCCGGAATAAAGTTCGGTCATGCAGAAAAGCGCCCCGCCCGGCTTCAGAAGGGACCTGAGCAGCCTGAACTCTTCCGCCGGGGCACGCAAATGCTCAAGGACTTCGCAGCAGGCGATGAAATCATATTTCCGGCTGAGCGGCGCGCGGTCCTTCCAGAAAAAAGGGTCGTAGAGTTCGACGGCGTATCCTGCGTCCCGCAAAAGTTTGGCGATCACCGGCCCCGGCCCGGCGCCAAAATCCAGGCCCTCGCAGTGCGGCCCGAAACTTTGGCGGATCGCCGATACGACCGGGCCCACGAACTTCTGATAGGCGGGGTCTTCGACGTCATTCTCGTGGTTCAGGTACCGGGCGTATTCGTCCGCCTCCGAAAGGCGGCAGGCGGGGTCCAAAAAAATCCCGGAGCAGGTCCCGCACCGGTAATATTTCTTCTGCGTTTCTTCGAGAAAAAGTTCCGGCGGGCCGCCGCACAGCAGACACGCGACCTGATTTTGAGTCTGCAATTTACTTCGCGTTGTTTAAATCGTTGTCCCGGTAATATTTGGTGCCCTTGGCCGTGAGTTCCACCGCCAGGCCCGCTTCCGTCAATTGATAGATCCAGATCCCGTCAGCAATCTGGACCGCTCCCTGATACGCCGCGCCTTTGTCCCCTGCCTGGGCCGCCGCAGAGGCCTGGGCGCCGATTTCCCAGCCGGAATTCGTGAAGGAATGAAATGTCTTTTCACTACCGAAGACCCAAATCAGCATGAATTTCTTCACGCCCAGTCCCAGCCCGGCCTGGATCTCGGCCATGTTCATAAAGATTTTTTCTCCGGTCTTGTTGTTGACCGCGACCCCGCGCCCGGTGCCGCTACCGGCAAAGAAAATTTTCACCCCGAAATTACTGAATGTGGCGTACCCGTAAGCTTCCTCCAGCGTTTTTTGGGCCTGCGGTTTCGAAGCGTACAATTTCTCCAGGATTTCCCCCGACTTCTCCAAAAGCATCGCCTTCTGTTTCTCGGCGGGACGCCGGTCCAGAAACGCCGGGCGCGCCGAAGCTGTGCCAGAAAGCAAACCAAGACCGATCAAGCCAAGCCCCAGAACCAACCCTATTTTTTTCATTGGAACCCCTTTCCGCTGCTTCATTTCGGGTTTGCCGGATATGCCGGGCGGATTTTACTCTTCCTGCCCGCCGCTTGGCAATCCCGGGGGCTTTTTAATTAAATTTCCGGGGGGTTTTGGACGATGATATGGGAGCTATTAAAGGATCTATTTTTCGCTAACGTAAAAAGGGCCTTTTAAAGACAATTCTCATAGTAACGTTATAATGAGTCTCTTTTTTTCTAACCTAAAAAGGTTTCAGGGAGGCAGTCTATGAAAAAGTTTTTCGGTCAGTTGTTGTTTGCCGGTGCCGTTTTTGCCGGGCGGGCGGTTGCCTGGGCCAGTGAGGCCGATCTCAAGATTCCGGACCTCCATGAAGGCCGCTTCAATCTGTTCGGCGGCCTCAGCGGCTACCAGATCCTGCTCTACGGAGCGCTGGTCATTCTCGGGACCGTCGGCCTCTCCCTCTATCAATTCATCAAGATCAAGACGCTTCCGGCGCACCGCTCCATGCTCGATGTGGCGGAGACGATCTTCCAGACCTGCCGGACTTACCTCGCACAGCAGGTCAAGTTCCTGGCCATCCTGTTCGCCATCATCGCCTGCGCGATGAGTTACTACTTCATCGGACTCCAGCACGAAACCGTGACGACACTGGGCCTGGTCCTCTTCTTTTCCGTGGTCGGCATCGCGGGCTCTACGCTCGTCGCCTATTACGGGATCCGGATCAACACCTACGCTAACGCACGGACGGCCTTCGCCTCCCTGCGCTGCGTTCCCTGGGACGTCGTCAACATTCCCCTTCGCGCGGGCATGTCCGTGGGCCTGTTCCTGATCTCTATCGAATTGGTCATGATGGTCATCATCCTCCTCTTCGTGCCGCGCGACATCGTCGGCTACTGCTTCCTGGGGTTTGCCATCGGCGAATCACTCGGCGCGAGCGCGCTCCGGATTGCGGGCGGCATCTTCACGAAGATTGCGGACATCGGCTCCGACCTGATGAAAATTGTCTTCAA
>FUIF01008528.1_pt1 | contig 11446 bp, 15 predicted proteins | sample 1003461 | NCBI WGS metagenome assembly FUIF01 (sample SAMEA80401918, study PRJEB19352) | marine metagenome
AGTAGAGATGATTGCACCCTTGAGTCCTTTCATGCCTCCGCTAAGACCTTTGACCGATCCTAGCACATTCCTGAAACCAGATACAGCTCCTCCAGTAAAGCCATCTATGATACCTCCGACCTCATCAAAATTAGATTCACTCTTTTCTACTTCTTGATTGACATCATCAATAGAGTCTTTGAGCTTCTCTACGTTCTTGACTGCGCTGTCTGTGTCTGCTTGGTATTTTATCTGTACTGTCTTGCTCATGTGATCCAGTTATAAATCAATCTTAATAGCCAAAATGTGAAAGCCAAGTTTCCGAGATAGTACACCCATACTAAGCACTTGTCTAGTATCTTGATCCACTTTGGCACTCTGTTATCTTTTCCTTCTGTCATAAGTATTCTTATTGCCTCTTTTATAGAGTCGACATTGTATATCTCATCACGCATACTATTCGTGTGTTTCTTGTGTTGTTGTTTCTGTTTGCTGTTGTTAGCCTATGCTGGCTAGTATCTGTTGTCGTATCAACTGTCACTTGTATTGTGCTTGCACCTAGTCCTCCTCCTCTTTGATTTTCAAGAGGTGTATTCGTACCGCTTACACTCTCTGCTGTGCTTCCTTCTTTGTACCAAAGATCAACCAAGTTGCCTCCATAAGCATCCTCTATAGCTCCGCTTGCTGGATTGACGGTACATACAGTCCACTGCATATCAACGGTCATTGATGTATTATCTGGTATGCTTAATCTGTTGTTAAACTTACCATCTATAAACAGCTCTACTGTATTTGCTCTATCATAAGCTCCGTCATATATGAAAGTAATCTCACCGCTTTGAGCATAGCCATTTGAGCCACTTCTAAAGTCATCATAAAACCAGCCTCCTCCATGATGCCTTCCCTCTACAAAAGCGTTGACGTTACTACCTGAGACTAGCATATTCTTCAAGTCTCCTATTGTATGGCTCTCACCATTTGCTAGTATGTTGTTGCTGTCTTTTCCTAGTGTAATGTTCTCACCAGTTACAATTCCGCTTGATCCTATTGGAGCTGTGATATTGTCACCACTTGCAAACACCTCTCCTTTGATTTCTGACTTTGTCAGCCTCATAGGCTTTTTGCCAACTGTGTTTAATGGTCTTGGGTTTCTGATTCCCTTGAAGTAACACTTTGTGCCGATGTACACGTAGCCATAAAACTCGCAACAAGTTTGACTTGGGTTTATGGTTGTAGTTCCATCTGCATTCGCAAAAGTAACTCCGAAAGCTGAGATTGATACTGGTATCTGTGCGCACTCCCTGACATCTGCAAGAATCTTAATTAACGTGACCTTGCTTAGTGCTTTCTCGGTTGCTGGATATTGAATCTTATTTACCCTCCAATAGCTGTCTTTGATCCAGATTCTATCGCTGAATTCAAAGTCATGAATCTCTCGTGATGTGAGATACATACTGCACTCCATGATACGAGCTTCAACGCTGTAAAGTTGGTTCACATAATTAGCCCAGTACGTGTGATAGAGATTATTGATAGGGTTTCCTTGTATCTCGTGCGCTGGTATCTCCTCGCCATAGTTCAAGTCAGTACTTCCAACGGTTGCATCTGGAGTAGAGTAATGACCTATGTATGGATATTGAGTCTCTGTAACATTTGAGCCAGTTCCATCGTTATATACTACAAGTCCAGCTTCTGTAATCAAGCCACCCCACAAGACAACCTTGCACAATGGCTTTGAAACTAACTCACCATTCTCTCCAATCGCTTTGTGGATTAAGATGTTAGTACCTCCAATCGGCGCAAGTGGGAAAGCTCCTAGCTCTGGCTCTATCTTGATGTCACCAGTCGCAAAGTCATTCTCTCCGTCTTCAATAAGATACCTACCATAAACTCCATCACCTTGCTTGGTGTAGACCTCATTCAAGTAATCCTTGTCAGCTTTATAGCTCCACTCGTAATTCTTCTTCTGTAAGTCTGTAGTTGGCTTGATAATTATGTCCTTGCTTTGGTCAAGGTAGTCAGACCAATCTTTGATAGTACCAGTGCTTGTATAGTCTTCATAGGTTTCTATCTTGATCTTGTTCTCTATCAACGGATCTGGAACAAACACCAGATTGAACATCTTTTGCAAGGAAGTCAAGAAGTCTATTTGCTTGATATCTGGACAGTTTGCAGATGTATCTAATGTCTGGCTAAAGAGACCGTTGTAGCTTACTTCAAAGCCTTCAAAAATAGATGCAAAATTCCACCACGTAGTAGTAGATGTTTGTGTATTGCTACCTTCAAAAGTGACTGTACCACCATCACCAGAAACCCTTACACCGACTTTGTAATTATGTCCAGATTCGATTGTGAATACTGTCTGCTCTGAAAGCACAACACTCTGACCAGCAGATACGTATTGTGGATCACCGCTAAATATATTGACATTATCAGTTACGTCTCTTATAATCATTCTCACTTGAGCATCACTTCCATAAGTTGAAGAAGTATGCTCCACTACGAGATTGACTTGAGTAGCTATTTCAGCATCTATTGGAGCTGTGAACTGGTTGCTTGCTACGTTGCTTCCATTGTCATAGAATGGAGCTGACTCAGAGAAGTTATCTACTAAGACATTCGTGAATCCGTTTGTATATGCTTGCGCACTACCATCACTTGCCAATCCAATCCAGAAAGTCTCGTCTTGGTTTTGAACTGTACCTTGCGGAGTCATCTGACCATTGAACAAAGGAACGTAGTAATCATCAATGTCATTAGTGATGAAGTCACTATCTAGTATCAAGTTGTTATCTGTGAAGATTTTCTGTACTATACTCTTGACTCTCAAGCATGGAGTAAAGTCTCCAGCGTATAGTGGATTGCTGTCTGATATCTCTACTCCAGCTCCGTTGTTATCGTAATTCCTTTTGCCTATAAGACCGTAACGAATGTCTCCAGATTTCAGAGTACCCGCCCAACTGCTAAGGAGATTGGCATAGTTGACCGTATGGTCTATTCCTGAAAGATCAAGGTCTGCAAGTTTTTATCTCCAAGAGTCCTAGCTAGATCAACAGCTTCCCCAAAGAATACTAGCTCATACTCTGAATGTCTACCATTAACGATATAAGTCTGCTTGAGTTGTATGAAACCTCTCAAGATTGGTATAGTATCGGAGAAGATGATTGCAGAGCTTTTGACCTTTGCATTGAATCCTTGATTATTACTGTTGGTGTAATCTCCAAAAGCACTCATGTTGGCATCTGTAGCTGGTATTCTGAACGTCTGCGAGAAGCTACCTACTGCACTCTGTATCTTCTCAATATCGGAGTATTGATAAGTGAGATTGATAGGATCATTCTCATAGGTCTCCAGGTAGTGATCCGTGTTAGATATGTTTACCTTTATTGTAATCATAGTTGATCTTGTGCTAGTTCTACAGTCATGCTTGCAAACTTCACTTGAGCTGTCTGCTCTTGTACTTGGAATGAGTTAGTATTGACTACAACTGGAAGCCATTCATTCTTGTAATACATCATTACGTTTTGACTCTTCAGGACATTTGACAAAAGCTCTTGCTCTGTTTCGTCAATCACTCCAGTCCTTAATAGAAAGCTCTGCTTGTTATTGATATAAAAACTAGTCTTTTGTCTGCTGTATGTGTCGTAGGTGAATGTAGTGTTACCATATGCTCCGATAGGCTTACTGTAATCCTTTCCACTTTTCTCTATGTTAGTATCTGTCTTTCCATCGAATCTAAACCAGTCATATCCTCCGACTTGGTTTTGCCATGTAAGCACAGCAGAATCATTCTTACAAGGTGCGTCTGATCTTTGAATTACTAAAATTCTGCTCTTTCCTACACCACTACCATCTGTCAACTGAAAGGTGTAATAAGTCCAATCTGTGACCGTTGTAACATTCGCTGTAAAAGGTGAAAACGGATGCTTAATGTTAGCTGGTAGACAGCCAAAGTAAGCGAGCTTTTCTGTTACATTTGCGCTTGATGGTGAGCCGACACCTAGAGCTGAATTTATTACGATGCTTTCTGTTGCTTGCAGTCCGCTAGAATTATATAGCTTGTACTCTATTTTCGTGGCATCACTATTTATGATTCCAGTACTGTCATTAAGAAAACAGATCACTCCTTCATCATCATTGCCAGCTCGAATATGAACTGCGCGTTGAACTAATGTGTCCGAAATATCTCTATCTGTAAGCCAAGATTTTTGTCCAATTCCAGTAGGCATCAATTGAGTATATTCAAAGTTGATACCTTTCTTGTATTGAGTAGCTCCATCAAGAAAGTACTTATTTGTTGATGCTAGATTCAAGTCTTCTGTCAATACACCCCCTACTTCATACAGCTCTCCAAACTCAACCTCGAACTTGAGAAAGCCCGTAGCGCATCCGCTTAGTATTTCATTGTTACCGTTAGGTAGACTGAATATGATATCATCATTATTGGCATCATCTACGTCAATCTTGACCTCTTGATCTATGACTGGAGCAAGATCAAAGATCAATCTGTTGCTAGGGTTTGCTGGAATGTAGTACTTGCCTATCTGAGTACCAGCACCATCCTTGACCACTACAATGAACTTGAAGCCAGTGTTTGCGACATTGGTGCTTGAGCATACAAAGGTTGCATTGCTCCGCTTCATGTTGAGCGTCTGTGGTTGTGATACGATTGTTATTGCCATTAGTCTTCTGTTAAAAAATCAATGCTGTCTTGCTCCCAAGCATTCTCCAGCTTCTTTTGTATCTTATTGAATGCCCATTCTGAACCAGCATCTATAAATGGTACTCCTACTATTCCTTTCTTTGCTATGCTTCTGCTGATCATGTAAGTAGCTCTATCTATGTTCTCCTCTGTCTTGCTTAAAAAGCTCCTGTTTTGGGATCACGCAAAGCAACCGGCTTGGCTATGATCCACTTCCTGATAGCATCCATATTGACAAACTTCTTCTTGAATGAGTAAGCACCTCCTACATTCACTTCTGTACCATTGACTCCATCATGAATGAAGCTAGAGTATTTTGATGCTATTCCTTGCACTCCAAACTTCACAGCAAAGTCTCTCTTTTGTCTAAGCACTTGGTAGTAGATTCCTTTAGCTAGGTTTCCGCTTGCCATCCTTGTGACTTTTCGACCTCTTATGGTGCGAGTTATTTTTAGCTCGAATTGAGACCTTTCTACTCCTAGTCTACCCCACTCATTTAAGACCTTATTTGTGTGTGTAAAGATCATTTACCTTTCCTATAGTTATCCTTCAATATCGCTATTGGCAATTCAGGTACAGCACCTTCTGGCACTTCTTGTGTGATGGGTAATGCCTCGGCTTCTGCATAGCTGTTAGCTTCTACTTCGTCTTCTACAATGTACTGTACTATCGTTTGTCTGATATACTTATTCATCTTAGTAGTGTTTTCTTTTCATGAAGATGTTTGTTGTTCTGTGAACAAACCCACCGCTTGTGGCTTTCGTTGATCCACGCAAATCGTCATAATTTCCCGTATCGTATATGACTTGGAAAACAGTTGAATGCGCACTCTCACCCAAGAAAAATGTTCCTCTAGTATTACCACCTAAGGCTTGAAACTCAAAAAAGCTATCTGCATAAATCATCTCTGGACTACTGCAAGCTCCATGAGCGCCTAAAACATCGGAGCAATCCAATGGCATCCAGCCAGTATAGCCATGATGTGTGCCGTTAATAAATGCTATCCAGTCTGCCCAGTCTTGACCATCGCTTGTACTATTCATATTGAATTTCGCGCCATCCTCTGCATACTTTACTGTGTAGCCAAACCCCGTCAAATGATCTATAACATAGTATTCTGTTGAACCAGCAGTAGTCCAATCATGATTACGCCAATCTACATGAGCATAAAGGTTAGAACCTACTGTAGCATTTGACGCATTTCCTTGATCATCTGTGAATCTAAACTTGTTACCAAAAGCATTGTTGCTTTCAAGTATCGTTGGCACTACGGCATCTGATGCACTTGTACCCGTTGCTGGTGTAGCTCTTACGTCTGATTGTGTAGCAGTCCTCTTGATCGTTGCATAACTAGCTGGTAGAGTTGGAATAGTTCTATCATAATCACCAGAAGTGTAGTGATCCCAACTGTCACCAGTTACAAAGCTCTCAGTAAATGTCGGAAAGCGACTCTCATAAACTATACCAGAACCCGTTAACGTAACCTCCCCACCATCTGGATAGCTTGCTATTGTGGTTAGGGTATTACCTCCGCTGTCCTTGACTACAATACTAGAAAAAGCGCAAGTGATGTTCTTATTGCTTGGTACTGCTCTTGTGCTTCCATTTACATCTGTAACTGTGATGTCAGAGCTTGTGAAAGTGTTTCCGCTTGATATCTCTTGAGAAAATGAGCCGTCAGAGTTTTGATAGGTTGCTGGTTGACAATCTGTACTTGTCGGAGTTACTCCAGTCAAAGGAGCATTACAAGCACTCGCTGTATAAGGTAAAGCAATAGTCAAGTTTAAGATCACTCCACTCATGAGATTAGTCTGAGTATCAATGGCTGGAGTAATCGAGCTATCTACTACGTCTACTTGATCTGTGAAGACAAAGATGTTTCCACCGTTGTTGATGTCTGCTATGATGTCTTCTGCTACTTGCTTACAATCGCTTACTATGTTTCTCTGCTGGTCTACCCTATCTTCTTTTGTTAATGGCAAGTCAAGGATATAGACCTCGAAGTTCATGTTCTCTACATGGATATCGTAAGTCGATCCAGTATATAAAGGATATAGCAATGGGTACTCTGTCTTCTTGTCGTTTGTGATCTCAGGTATCTCACCTTGATAGAACTTCTTGACAAAGAAGTGGTTATCTGCAAACCTCTCAAAAAGCTCTATGATATTGTTATAAGTCATTCTTAGATAGATTTTCTACGTCTTGCAAGTACGCTTTATGCATCAAAATTTGCGTAATAGGTAGCTCAACGAGTTTATCAATTTTAAGCACATCTCCTTGAGCCAATTCAACGAGTAGGTGATACCAGCTCCAACGCTCGCCAAAAGCCTCTTGGCTGGTCGTTCTATTTGTTTCTTCGTTTCCAGAGTCGCTTGGATTAAAGATTGCGCTAAACTGGCTTTGTAATCTTCTAGAATAGTCGAAAAAAAACAAGCGCACCGTATAAATAACTAGCACTCAGCTCTTGATATGCTTCAAGATTCTTTGTGCCGTTGTAGTCTTCTATGTCATACTTCTCACCTATGTCTCTTGTGATAGGTCTGTAAAGAATAGAAAGCACCTTATCAGCGTTTGTAATAGCGTCTGAGCAGTATGTTGTTAGATCAACGTACTCCTTAGTCTTTAGCTCTGACCAATCTGGTATAAAGCCATGATCTACTCCTCCCACTTTGATCTTCTTGAAGTGCTTGCTTGTAGGTTGTTGCAATATCTCGTTGATATGCTCTGCTCCCTTTTCAATCATTGCATAGGGAAGCTCATTCACTTGACCATGAGTCAGACCAGCAAAGACTCTCACAAGCTCTATATCGTTAAGCTCTTTGTCTCCTACTTGCATGATCTGCTTTATAGTGATGTCTTCGTATGTTCTTGGAAGATTGATTGTCATATTTATATAACGTTTTTAATGTGATTTTTAGACTACCCTATGGCATAAGTTCCGTAGTTAGGTCTTGTCTGCCTCCATGTAATTGCGTATCTGCTTGCATCTATAAAGTGATTGAAAGCATCTACTGGCTGGTTAGTCATTTTACCGTTCTTGTCTTCGTGGTATTTGTAGTTTCTAAGCTCCTTTATTCCGTTTACTGATCGGCTTGTAACGAACAGCTTCTTGCCTTTCATATAGTTGATGCCACTCCTCACAGAGTCTGCTCCTTTCTTGCATGGAAAGATATTTACTCCATACTTATGAATCTCGTCTATTGACTTTGGCTCTGCTGAATCTGCTATGACTGGTACTGCATACTCCCTCAGGATCTTAGCTAGTTCTTGGTTACTCATTTGCGTTGCATACAGCACCTCATCCATAAGGTAGGATTCACCATCTGTATAGATCAGAACTATGGCTGTAGGATCGTTTGTATATCCAAAGTCAAGACCTATATTGTACAGCTTGAATCCATCAGGTACTTGATCTACTTCTTTCCAGTGTGTGAAGATAGTGGCTTTGCTTGTACCTCTCTCTCCTAGACCATACACCCTCCAAAAGTTCTCATCGACTTCTTTGAGTCTTTCTATCTCTTGTACTGTGGTTTCGTCAAGATGTGGATTGTCTTTGTATGTTGTTTGGTAAAAGTCGGCATCTGGTCTAGTTATCACTTGGTCATATATCCAATGGAACTCATCACTTGGATTGTAGTCTAGTATCACTTTCCAGGTAGTACGAAGCACCAACTGTCTCCAATCTTCTAGGCTTATCTCATTTGCTTCATTGATAAACAGCACATCTCTCTTTCGACCTCTTACTTTTTGTGGCTGGTCTATGCTTATGAACTCTATCAAGTTTTCAAAGAGCTGATAAGTACCCTCGCTTTTATTGTGAAGTGCTGGATTGTACCAGCCTTGATTCTCTACTATTTGAAAGAAGTCTCTCATGCTAGAAGCTCTCAAGCTAGGGTAAGTCTTTCTGCATATCGTTATGACTAAGCCTTTTCCGTTGTTCTTCCATGCAAGCTCTACAAGGCTTTGTAAGATCGAATAAGTCTTGCCTGACCTTGTGCCTCCTTGATGAACTTGTATCTTGCTCTTTGAAGCTCTAAAGTGGTAATATGTGCTTGACTGTTTACTCAAGCCAGCTAGGCTTCTCGTTTCCAGTATTGATTGTAAGCTCTTGACCTTCTACATAGCCTCGCTTCTTGCCTTGTGTTTTCAAATAGAAGATTGTTGCTGTGGTATTCCCGTCCTGGATCTGCTTGTGGAGCTGGCTTTCTGCGAAGTCCAATGTGATATCCTTAGTGGCTTCAACATCTGCTTTGTATTGTTCATCTTCTCTCATCCACCTGTAATGAGTAGTGCGGTCAATGCCTACCTTTTTACAAGCTGTTGTGACTACTCCTAGAGACTTCTCCAGAGCTTCTATCATTGCTTTCTTTTGGATTGTCTTACTCATATACTTTGCCGTTGATTTTTATCTCTAAGCTAGAGTCTAGCTTTCTCATTCTGTCTATGATCACTTGACAGTATTTTGGATCAAGCTCCATACCATAGCACTTTCTTTGTAATTGATGTGATGCTACCATTGTTGATCCAGAGCCTAAAAAAATATCTAAAATTGGTTTTTATCATCGATTAAATTTATGCACCATTCAATCACTTTCACTGGTTTCATTGTAGGGTGCAGTTTTGATTCACCTCCCCAATGATGTGAAAGTATCCTTGTGTTTTTTCCAATATTGCTCCAAGCCAGCTCAAATTCACTAAAACTCAAGCCATCGTTTTTTTTATGCCAACAAAGCCAGTCGTTATTAATTTTTAATTTATCAGCGAAATAATTCCCACCCCATATAATTGCCTTATCTACTAATGATAAGATGTAATAAAAATCAAGCACTTCCTTATCCCAGTCATCTCCTCTATGAAAATCTTTTTTGCCAGTGCCTAAAGTTTGTTTATTAGCATTAATACCATAGGGTGGATCAGTTATTAAATTTACAACACTATTATTAATGAGCTTTGCAACTTGGTCTGAATCTGTACTATCTCCACACAACAACCTATGCTCTCCTATCTCTATCAAGTCTCCAAGCACAACGTCAACTTTTATGTTTTCAGGCTCTTCATAGTTGTCTTCCTCTGCTTCTAATTCTTCCTCTACTTGCCAGTCATCTGGTAAATCCATACCCCAATCTATAAGCTCCTCTTGATCCCATGTAGCTAAGTCATCCCAATCCCATTCTCCAAAGCCTACATTGTCCTTGATGATGAACTCCCTTTGCTTGTCCTCAGACCAATCAACTACAAGTACATCTGCTTCTTTGCTTCCAGAAGCTATAAGAGCTTTGTACCTCATGTTTCCACCTAGTATTGTGTAGTCTTTATTCACTACAATAGGACGAGCTTCTAGCATCTCTGGAAACTCCTTGATGCTTTTCTCAAGCTTCTCTTGTTTGTCCTTCTTGAGTAGTCTTGGATTGTTTGGATTCTCTTGGAGCTTTGATACTTTTACTTTCTCTCTTTTCATCTTCTGTATTGATAAGCGCAAACGGCTAATCGTTGCTTTTCGTTTGGATATTCTTTTTTCATTGTCTCATCATTCATGCACCTCTCAAGGAAGTCTTGACGAGTCTCTTTATATTGTCTCTTAGGTATCGGCATCTAGCTTAGTTTTATAGTGTTCTATGATCTTGTCTGTCTGTATCTTGTAGAAGTCTTTGAACTTACCTGACTCATCCTGCTTCCAGAGCTTGTATAGGACTGCTCTTAGTCTTTGGCTTTGGCTCTTTGGCTGGTCATACAAGTCCAGGTCAATCTTATCAAGTTCTTCTATCTCTGCTTGTGGCATCTTCTCACCAGCTCGAAAGTATAAGATACCGAACGTATCAAGCATCTCATGTATCTCCATTACTTGCGCTGGAGTCAGCTCTTGAGTCACGAATCTTATTGAGACTGTTCTATCCTTTCTTGGGGAATATCCGTCTAGCTGTGCTACTTGTATCATTGAGCTTTCCTTTTTATCGTTATCCTAGTCAATAGAAACAAGACTAGAGCTATCAAAGACAAGTTAATCAAGTTTGGATGCCAATGCTCTCCACATATTCCAAGTGCATGGTATAATACTTCTTTCATGTTCATTTGTTTTCTTGTGATGCTTTTACCTCGTCTACTATCTGCTTCAAACAGCTTCCGCATGATGTCAGCTTCTTGTCTGATCCAAAGGCTTGATTGTATTCTCTCACTAGCTCCTCAGCGTCTTCTCTTTTCATCGTGTTTCCTTTGATACCGTTCACGATCTTCTGCAACTTCAAGAAGCTCTTGTAATCAACTTCTGCTTTCCATTTGCTTGCTGGACAGCTTGCGCTCTTGAACTTGGTCTTTTGAGCCATATTACAGCCACATAGTCTGACCTTCTTTTTCTTGCCTACGTCTACCAGGTCTCCTTTGAATTTGCCTTTAATCATATTGACTGGCAAGAACGTACCGCAAGATGTGGTCTTCTCCTTGTACCATTCACAAGACTTGCAGATATTGAAACGCTCGTTTCTATTTTTAGTTGTAGTGAATATCATAGTAATGTTTTATGACCTCTTTGACCTTTTTTAGTCTGTGGTAAACTGTTGTACTAGGTATGCCACTTTCCACACTAAGCTTGTGCATATTCTGACCTTGAAGGTATAGTTCAAACAAAGTCCTATCAAACCAAGTTAAGTGCCTCATTATGGTATCTATCTGCTCTCTTTGAATGACCTTACTCATATCTCTATGCTCTGCTACGTCTTTCGGAACTTCGTCTACGTATGTTGTTTCTCGAAGCCAGTATTTATCTCTAGC
>FUIF01002225.1_pt1 | contig 11439 bp, 5 predicted proteins | sample 1003461 | NCBI WGS metagenome assembly FUIF01 (sample SAMEA80401918, study PRJEB19352) | marine metagenome
AACATCTCTGAAGTACCTTTGGAGTCATTCCATAACCATGTTATTAAAATCCTCAACAGCGATAGTGCTGATGATGATTACTATCTGAAATTTGTAGCTGCTAATGGTACAGGCGGTGGTGGTTATTGGCAGGAAACTCTAGCACGTGATGTTTCGCCTGGTCTAAATGATGGCACCATGCCTCACGAACTGGCTAACACTGGAGCTACTACATTTACATTCGGTCCTATTACGTATAAGGATCGCCTGGTAGGTGACGATAACACTAACCCTAAACCATCGTTTGTTGGAAAGAAGCTTTCTTCTACGTTCTTCTTTAGCAACAGGTTTGGTGTTCTAGCTGAGGATAATGTTATCTTTGGTGTTGCTAATGACAACTACAACTTCTTTGCTAAGTCAGCTCTGACACAGATTGACTCAGATCCTATTGACCTAAACGTATCTAGTGTACGTCCTGTCAGATTGTCTGAAGTTCTCCCCTCTCCACAGGGTCTGATGCTGTTTAGTGAACGTCAACAGTTCCAGGTATACGCAGCCGACGCTAGTTTGCTTACACCTACGTCTGCATTGATCCGTTCCCTATCTAACTATGAAATGGATAACAATATCCGTCCTGTGGATATGGGTACGACCACTGCATTTGTCAGTAAGGTGTCTGGTTACAGCAAGGTGTTTACCCTTGCCCTACGTGATGTAGAGCAAACCCCTATTGTTGTAGATATTAGTAAAGCAGTTCTTGAGTGGTTACCTGATACGGTTGATACCCTATCTACCAGCCCCCAGAACTCTGTTGTGATGCTTGTTGACAGAGACACATCATACATGTACTTGTATAGGTTCTACAACAATGGTAAAGAAGACTTATTCCAAGCATGGACTAAGTGGCAGTTACCTGGTACAATTCAGGTAGCAGAAATCCTTAACGATGACATTACGATTGTATCTCAACACGAGGATCAATATACTTTAGGTACTATTAGATTGGACGAATTGCCGTCTGGTGATATTGTATCTACATCATCTAGTTATACAGGTAACGTACCTCTTGATATGGCAACACGTCCTGTCAAACCGCACGCTTCTGTAGATGCTGTGGTGTATGACGAAACAAATGATATTACTAAGATCTACGTACCCTATACACCTATTGATGCTAAGGATGCTGTAATGCTTCTTACTGTGCCTACTGCTGATGACGGTACTGCAGCTGAGCTAGACTCTGATCAGGGTTACTGGGCTAAAGCTGTTGAGCGTATTGAGAGCGGTACTAGCTACAGATATTTTGAAGTTAAAGGTAAGTTTACTGACTATGCTGACGGTATTGTAGTGGGTTATGGTTATGACCTAGAGGTTGCATTACCTAAATTCTACTATCAGCGTCAGGGTGCTGGTGCTGATTATACTGCAACTTTAATTGTCGGTAAAGTTAGACTGTCTGTTGGTAGGACTGGTGCTATCCGGTTTAAACTAAAGCCGACTGGCTCTAACGAATGGAAGGATGTACAACATACGATTGAAGCTGGTGTCTACCAAGGTGATACAAGCCCTGTAGTTAACGAGCAGATCTTTACCTTGCCTATCCATCAACGTAATACTAATTTTGAACTAAAAGTGACAAGTGATTTTCCATACCCTGTATCGTTGGTGTCAATGATGTGGAGGGTAACTATTCTCCACGATTCTATAGGAGGGCTTAATTATGCCACTAGGTGTACTTACTGGTATCAGTGCTGGAGCCTCTATCCTTGGCGGCATCTTCGGTTCTCGATCTGCCAGTAAAGCTAATAGAGCTGCTCAAAAGGCTTACGAAGAGCAGAAAAAAGCTGCTAAGGAACAGGCTGAAAAGACTAACGAATACAATGAACAAGTCTTTGCAGCTGATAAAGAAAATTATTTTAATAATCGCGAGTACGAGTGGGAAACTAGCCTAAAAAATTGGCAGTATAACCAAGATATTCAAGATTATCAATACCTACAATCTGCTAAGCAATACCTTGGTTCTATTGAAAATGCAGAAAAACAGCTAGTTTATAACAGCATGGCTGCTATGGACGCTCAAGAGTCTGAGCAAGCGTCTCTTAATGAGATTTTAGCTGAAGATGCTTTCAAGCAGGAAGGTCTTTTGATTGAGTCACTGCAGAACCAAGGCAGGGCATCTATGGTGCAGGCTGGTAACTCTCGTGCTAAATCAATGCAAAGCGCTGCAGCACAGACAGGACGTGATCGTGCTGTTATGGCTGCTAGTCTTGATAGTGCACGGGCACAGTCCGCACGTAACATGCGTGACATTGCGATGCAGAAATTCCAAGACGACCAGAATGTTATGTCGTCTTTGATGATTAGACCTGATAGACTACCTAGTCTACCTAAACCCATCCAAACACCTGAACGTATTTTGTTGAGCCTATGGAGGTCGATCCTATGTTTATTGCGCCACCTGTTAAACAAAGCACGTTTGCACCTATTGTTCAAGGTATTGGTCAGGCTGCAGGTAGCGTGGCTAATATCGGCGTTAAAGCAGGGTGGTTCTAATGGCAGAATATCGTAGATCCGCTCAGTCGCGTGGTTACCGACCAGGGCGTGTAGATCAAACTAACCTACAACGTATGCGTGAGGACAGTAACCGTACTGTTCAAAACATGCGTCAACGTGCAGAGATGGAGATCAGCGACCGGCGCCGTTCTCTTGCACAAGAAAAAGAGGATCAAGCCGCTACCCGACGGATGGAAGAGAAGAACTTCCAGATCCAAGACCAAAACATGCGGAACGAAATCCGTGGTTTGCAGCTAAAGCAGCAAGCAGATCAGCAGCAGTTTGTAGCTGATGCTAAGGCTAATGAAGCTATCTTTGGTACGATCGCTCAATTTAGTGAGACTGCAGCTAAGACTGTAATTGCAGCTAGAGATCAGAGAGAGCGAGATCAGTATATTAAAGACTATGGTGACGTAAGTGCAGACGAAGGGCTTGATGGCATTGCTGAAAGAAACGAACTGAATGCTCTTGGTATTACAAAAGTTTCTGCTATTCAAAATGTAGAATCAAGAGGCACGGCTAATCCTTTAGTCGCTGAGACCATGAAGGGTAACGACCCGGCTCTTGGTCTTAACTATACTCTTGGGCAAGTATCTGGTTGGTCACGTCGGGGCGGTTTTGAGCGTCTTGTAAACCAACGGATGGCGCAGTATGCTGATCAAAAAGCAGAAGCCGGTTTAGGCGGTCTTACGTTTCAAGATAAAAAACGTATCGTTGCTGAAGCACAGCAGATCGTTAAGGAGATGTATAGTGGTGAATATAGTTCTAAATACATCAAAGCTGAGCTTGACTTTCAAAACCAAGTATCTGCTAGATTCCTTAAACAAGCTAGTGATGCTGAGACCAAAGAACGTAAAGAACAACGTTTGTCTATTGCGTTGTCTAACATCGAATCAGCTGCACCTGAAGTCTTTAACAGTACCTTTAATAACAGCTGGACACATATTGTAGACGCCAAGGGTGGTGACAGATCAGAAGCTTGGAAAGTAATAAAACCTGCACTTAACGCTCAAGATCCTGTAACTGGTGAATACTACCGTTCTATGGGTGAAATTGATGAGCTTGTTATTGTCACCAAGGATCACCCACAGGGTATTAAATTTGGTGAGTTGTACAGCAATAAGCAAGGTCTGCCTGTCGGTATTCGTCGGGAGATTATTGCTGACCGCATGCAAAAAACTGTTGCTTTTGAACGACAGCAAGAGCAGCTTGACACCGTTCGTAACAATGAGTACGAAGATGAGCTTATTAGGGCTGTTCAACTGAACCCCACTATGGCAAACATTGCCGAAGCTCAACGTATGTATGTTGAGAAGACTGGTGGTAAGGTTAGTCAAGAACTTGCTAACATCTCTAAGTACACAAGTATTGAAGCTACTCATCGTAATAATGAGTTTCAACGTATTGCATCTCTACCTGACTATGAGCTGACTCCTGAGCTGGTTGCAGCAGCTAAAGCTGTTAACCCTACTGAGGGTGCTGTAGTCGAGCAGCGTTATAAAGAAGGTCCAGGTCAATTCCGCACCAAGCCTGTACAAGATATTATTAAAAAAGCCGAGAGTGTTATTACTGGTACGACTGAGTTTGGTACCGCTAAACTTGGTAAGGCAGGTTCTCTTCCAGCACGCATCCATTTTAGATCTAAGATCATGAAGCAGGCTAAACTGCTTTATGGTAATGGTACTAACGGTTATACTGTAGAAGAAGCTGTTGCTAAAGCTACTTCTGATGAGGCTGATCTTTACAACTCATCTTATAGAACAGAAGGTTCTGAATACTACCGTAAAGTAAATGCTAATGGCAGTATCTCTTATCCTTGGATTGAATCACGTCAAGGTAATGCTAATTCTGCTGAAAAGGCTTACCGTGATTTTGAAGTTTTAAAAGAGCAGGTCAAGTCAATTGGTCTTAAGTCTGTGCTGAACATTCCTAATTCATTTATGACACCCGAACGTATGGAATATGTAGCTCAAAACTACGGTGAACCTGGTTTTATGCCGACACCACTTGAGCGTGCTGTACAGGGATTCTCTAACGGTATGCCGTTGCATGAAGTTTATAATCGTGCATTTGCTGCTGGTGGTAGAAAAGAAACCTTTGAAGCACCTCAGGTTGTAAGTGCTATCAGCTTTACCCCTCAACAGCAGCGTATCCTTAACGATGCTAATGCTAGCTATGTAAGTAAAGTTCATACTGTAAACGTAGCGGCTGGTAACACTCAGTTCTACGCACAAGCTCCGTCTATGCGTCGTGGTACTGTGTTCCGTGATGCATCGACTACTAACAGTATTAGTAGTGCTATTGAGCAGCTTACTGATGAAGACTGGAATGAACTTGGTTATGTTGTTAGTGGTGAGGCAGCACGTGGTACAGATGATGAATTCGGTGTAGCTGCTAATGTCTTGACACGATTGCTGACAGGCACTTACGGTGAAACTATCTCTGATGTAATCCGTCAACCTGGTCAGTATGAAGCTGTTGAGCTTGGTACTGCACAGTATGACCCTGAACTGTCTGCTAAATTGAAAGCAAATAAAGATAAGATTATAGAATTTTACAAACGTCTAGATGGTCGAACTGAATTCAAAGGTCAGTCTATGCTTAAAAATAGAGTAGCCAATGAAGATCCTATGTTCGCACCTACTGGTAATTTTTACCACTACGCAGGTCAGTAATTTAAACAATTAAACTATGCCTATCGATCTTGAAGAGAGGTTTAGGTATGATCCAGGTGAAGACGAAATGTCTCCTGAGCTTCGCTTAGAAGCCGAGGCAGATCTACAGGAACAGGCTGCTCAGCAATCCGCTGCTGCAGCCGTTACTGAATCCACTATGGAGCAACCTACTGCTACGGCAGTCCCACAACCTACTCCGCAACAACCCCCAGCTTCTACGGAAGTTGATCCTGAAACAGAACGCCTTGCAGCTCTTGAAGAGGCTAAAAAATTCCAAGACCCTAGGTTCTATGCAGAGCAATACGCTGCAATCCCTACTGGCGTCCTTGACTTTGCCACTGATGTTGTCAATGTCATCCCTGGTGTTGAGATTCCGAAGCTGCCTGAATTTCAATATGCAGAATACCAGGCTGCCCGTGATATTTCTGGTATTGTTGTACCAACACTTACTGGTACTGCAAAACTAAAAGGTCTTGGTGTGGCTGCAAACACACGTGTTGGCTGGAACCTTGGTAACAATAGGTTTATCCAGTGGCTAGGTAACCGTGGTGTTGAAGCTCTTGCTGGTCTTGGTGTTGGTCTTGTTAGCAGTGACTATGAAGACCATAATGCTACAGGTACTCTTAAAAAAACGTTTCCTAAAACATATGATTTGATTCCTGATAGCATTGCTACACTTGATAGCGACTCTCCGGATCAAAAACGACAAAAGAATATCCGTGAAGACCTAGGTCTAGGCATGGTTGTCGAGCTTGCTGGCGCTGCTGCTAAATTTGGACTCGGTATTGCTGGTACTACAGCCGGTCTGCGTAAATCCAATAAATTGGTTGGTGAAACTGCTGAAGCTAAAAAATGGCTTGACGGTAACTCTCCTAAACCACGAGCTGAAACACCTGAAGATTATGTTATCGAAGGTGCTATTAAACAGGAAGAAGCTTTGGATGAGGTAGGTATGTATGGTTACATGCAGAACCCTAACTTAGATGTACCTATTAAAGGTATTCACGATGCCTTTGATTATACTGAAACTGGTGTACGTACCGTCGATGACTTTGGTATCGTTGGTGCTGCTGTAGACCAGGTACGTATTGCACGTAACCTTGACACTGTAAATGGTCGCCTTGGTAATGTCATCTCTGAACCTGCACTTAAGTATGGTCTTAGCAGTGGTGACAATGCACAAGATGTTGTACTTGGACTGGCTGATCAGCTTAAACAAGCTGGTGAGATCGGTATGGAAGGTAGTAATTGGAAGGTATCTTTTAAAGATGTTATTGACGAAGGTGAAAACCTAGCTATTGAGCTGTTCGACCCTCGTATGTCTAAAAAAGATGTCCGTGCTGTACTAGAACCCTACATCACACGTAAACCTGACGGTACAGAAGTGCTGGCAGAAGAAGGTTTTGCTATGGCCGCAAAAGCCCTTAGAGGCTTTGGAGCAGAGCTTACCAGTATGGATGTAGCAAGGGCACAGTCTTTGCTTGCTGGAAGCCTTTCTGGACGTATCTCAGACCTTTCTGAAGGTGCACGTCTGATGGCTGGAACACCTGCAGTTAAGGCTGCTCAAGAAAAGATCATCGATCTTATGCAGTACACTACCCAACTCAGTGCTTCTGCTAAGTATTACAAGAATCGTAAGATGGGTCTGGTTCAACAGATCCAGCAAGGATTTACAAATATCACAGGTTTTAACAAAGCAACTGTAGAGGCTGCTCCTGAAGTAGCACAGCGTATCTTTGACGATTCTCAGCGATTTGCTTCTACTATGCGTATGATTGCTGATAACCAGCCAGAGCTGATGGATCAATTCCTGATGGCATATGAGCTGACCGATGGTCGGATCGATACCATTACTAAGATGAATCAATACATCTTTGGCATGACTGCTGATCTGGGTAAAGGTATTCTTAATCTCAACCCTGAGGTAGAGAATAAACTTATTTCTGGTGTATGGTCTAACATTTACAACAGCATCTTGTCTGCATTTGTTACTCCTATCCAGGCTATGGTCGGTAACTTTGGTGGTATTGTTGCTCAACCTATTGCACACTTTGCTGGTGCTGTAGCTGCTAAAGACCTTAAGGCTATTCAACGTGGTTGGATGGCTTACAGTTCTATTGGTGAAACACTTAAGCGTGCTACACCGTACGCAGGTGAGGTGTTTATGAAAGCATCTCGTGAGCCTGATTCAGTACGTGCTGGTACTCGTCTTGACTTGCTGCTGCAATCAGAACGTGAGATGGATTTCTTGCGTGAAGCTGCTCAGGTACAGATGCAGAAAGGTAACAATGGTCTTACCTATTTGGTAGATCAAATTGAACAGCTAAACGATCTTGCTAAAGATCCTATCCTACGTTTCGGTCCTAATGCCATGACAGCATTGGACGGCTTTACCGGTGTATTTAATGCATCTGCTGAAGCCAGATTCCGTGCTATGGATGACCTGGTAGCAGAAGGAAAAGGGATTACTAAAGAAAACATTAAACCTATTGCCGACAAATACTACAAACAGATGTTTGGCAAGGACGGTATGATTACTGATGAAGCTGTTAGATACGCTACTGGTGAAGTAGCTTTGAACCTTGACACCCCATTGGCAGAAGGTGTTAGTGATCTTGTTAAAGAAGTACCTGCTATGCGTCCGTTCCTTATGTTCCCCACTACGGGTATGAACATGATTGACGTGGCTGGCAAGTACAACCTGTCTGGACTCCGTTCCAACGGGATATTAACGAGCTGGCTTATACTAAACTAGACGATCTATTTGCAGATGAGTCACGTGTTGACGCACTACTCCGTGCTCGTAATATCAACACGGATGGTATGGATACACTTGCAAAGCAAAACAAAATTGCTGATCTTAAATACACAACCCGTGGTCGTAAAGCTATGGGTGCTGTGGCTGTTACCGCAGGTATTGGTTTGTTTATGAACGACCGATTGACTGGTGACGGTTTGTATGACAAAGAAGCACAACGTTCTCGTGAAAAGAACTCTAACTGGGAACGTCGTACTATTAAAGGTCTTGACGGTAAACGTTACTCTTATGCAGGTCTTGGACCGCTGGCTGATTGGCTAGCGTTTGTTGCTAATGTTGGTGACAACTTTGACATGCTGGGTGAAGCTTACACCGAACGATTCTTTGAAAAGGCAATGTTTGTCTTAGGCGCTGCAATTACTGATCGGACTGGTCTGTCTACTCTCAAACCTCTTATGGATATGCTGAGCGGTAACGAGGGTGCAATGACTCGGTGGTCTGGTGGTTTTGTCAATAGCCTTGGTCCTCTTTCTGGTCAACGTTCTGAGTGGGGTCGTATCTTTACTAAGGGTCTAATGGAAGTCAATGACGACTTTATGTCTGTCCTGGCAAACCGTAATAAGTTTACCTTGGAAATGGATCCTGCTAACCGTGCTCCGTATGTCTACAGCCCTGTCACAGGTAAGACTACTAACGATTACGGTATTATGGGACGGCTGTATAATGCTTACAGCCCTATTAAAATTACTTCAACTCAATCTGACGAAGAAAAATTCTTGGAACAAATTGAGTTTAGTTATAACACAACCTTCCGCACTAAAAATGGTGTACGCTTGACTGGTTCTGAACGATCTGAATTGTTTAGAATTATGGGTGAGCAAGGACATTGGCAGAGGGCTATTAAATCTATTATGAAAGATGCTGGTGATTGGGATAGCATCGCTCGATTGCGGCAACTCCGCCGTCCCCAGCTTTTTGGAGGCGAAGGTGTGACATCCGAAGAAGTGGCTCTTGAAAAATGGGACATGATCCACATGCGTTTGGATCAAGCCCGCCGTGACGCTGAAGAGCTTGCATACCAAGACCTTGATACAGACATCTACTCTCAAATTGAAGCACGTCAGTTACAAAAAGATCTGCGTGAAGAAGCTGCTGAGCAAGGTGAATTTTTGAACATTGATGAATCTTTAAACATTCGTAGGTAATTAACTAATTATGTCGTGCTCTGACGTACAAACAATTCAAGCTGGTAACGGGACAAAGACACAGTTTTCTTTTGACTTCCCGTACATTTTTAAATCTGAGATCCACGTTTATTTCTGGAACGCTACAACTAAAGAATACGACGAGAAGCTCACGACTGATTCCACCTACCCCTGGCGTATTACTGATGCTAACCCCACCATTGTGGAGTTTACCGGTACTGCGCCGCCTTCTCCCACCTCTCCGACTGATCCAGGTGAGCCCACTGTTGACAACGTTAAAATCCGCCGGATCACTAAGGTTGACGACATTCGTGCATTGTTCAACCCTGGATCAGCTATTCGGTCTGATGATCTCAATAAGAACTTTGAACAGCTTCGTTATGCTATTCAAGAGGCAAACTGTGCTGGCATCCCTGATGATGTAGACGCTTACCTCAAGAACTATTATTGGAATAAGTTTGACGAAACTGTTTACTCTACGGAGACATGGGACTCTGATAACGATCAAGTAGCAACTACACAAGCTACTGACGCACGTATTGATGCTAAGATTGACGCTGCACTGACTGGTGACGTTGCTGGAGCAGATGGTATTAGCATTACAGATAACAGCCCTGGCAGCGGTCAGATTACGATTGGTCTAACTGACAACAGTGTAGACTTTGACAAGATCAAAGACGCTGACCAGATCAAACTAGCTGACCAGACTGCCGACTATGACAACGGCGGCTCTGATGATAAAGTATTTACCTCTGTTGCAGCTATCCGTCGTTTTGAAAACTTTGTTCAAGACGCTACACCTACCACTACTGCTGGTATTGGTAAGGGACGTATTTGGGTAGACATTGCTGATGACAAAACCTTGTCTGTTTGGGATGGTACTAACTGGCAGGCTATCACATCTGGCGGTACATTTACAAACCAACCTAAGGTTGTCTACGTTGACGCTACTGCAGGTAGTGACAGTAATGATGGTCACCGTATCAGCCGCCCTAAGAAAACAATTAAAGCGGCAGTTACACAGATCAACGGTGACTCTACTTATGGTGATGGTAGTGTTGTTGTAGTAGCCCCTGGTGTGTATCAAGAGGCATGTCCGATTGATATTACCAAAGCTAACGTTTCTATTATTGGTACTGCACTGCGTAGCTGTATTGTACACCCAACAGTTGCAACACAAAACAGTGTGATGTTCCGTGTTAACACCGGTTCATTCCTGCAAAACCTAACCTTTACTGGTATGAAAGCTGGTACAGGTACAGGTAACAGTGTCGATGCTACACTGCCCAGTACTCAAGGTTGGAACGTTGCGTTCTATCCTGGCTGTACTATTACTAAATCACCATACATCCAGAACTGTACTAACTTCTCTGACTCAGAGATTAACAACGCTAACATCAACGTAATCACCCCAGCGGGTGGTGGTGCTGGTGATAATGACTCTGCTCCTACTGGTGGTGGTCTGCTGATTGACGGTTCTGTTCCTGCAACTACTAGCCCGTTGCGTTCTATTGTTGCTGACAGCTATACACACGTTGGCTTGAATGGTCCTGGTATCCTTGTTACTAACAACGGTTATGCACAGTGCACCTCTAGCTATGCATTCTTTAACAAGTATCACATTAAGTGCCTTAACGGTGGTCAGGCTAACCTAGCTGCCTCGACGACTGACTTTGGTGACCAAGCATTGGTTGCTGATGGTAAATCTACTGCAGCAATCTTTACATCTAATGTTGATGGGGCGGCATCTTCTGGTGATCTTACCTTTAACATTAACCAACCGGTTTCTGGTACTGGCTGGTTTGGTGATGCAAACCGTCCTGCTAGCAACATGCTAGTTACAGTTAATAGCGTTACCTATCCTATTTTGTCAGCTACAGCACGTACTGACTCTGAAGGTGGTAGTGGTTGGACTGTTAAAATTAGCCGTCCTAATCCAAACAACCGTAGTACTAACCTTGGTCTTAATGGTGCAGTTGCAGATAATCTAGCTGTACAATTCTTCCTGAGATCACAGATTGCTTCTAGTGGTCACACTATGGAGTATGTTGGTTCTGGTACTGATTACCGTGCATTGCCTGAAAACGGTGGTGTACCTAATGATACTAAACAGATTACTGAAAGCAACGGTGGTAAGATCTGGACTGCTACAACTGACCATAATGGTAAGTTTAAGATTGGCGGTAACCAGACTGATGACCCGTTCTTTGAGGTTGATCAAGAGGCTGGTTTCGTTACCATCCCAGAAGGCTCTATTGCCTTTAACCTG
>FUIF01017691.1_pt1 | contig 11428 bp, 15 predicted proteins | sample 1003461 | NCBI WGS metagenome assembly FUIF01 (sample SAMEA80401918, study PRJEB19352) | marine metagenome
CCGGAGTATTCCGACGACATGGATTATGCGCAGGGTGCACCTGCGATCGGTAAACGCACCCGGATCAACGAAGCGCAGCACAACCCGAAACCGGCGAGCGGCAAGTTACGCGGCGAAACCGGCCTTATCTTCAAAGAACCCCTATCGTAGGAGGAGAGCATGAGCTTTCAGGATATAACCCAACTCGATCGTTCGCGCCCGTATGGGACGATCAAATCGCTGGACCCGGCGAAGCAGAAAGTGTTTTTCGTGCAGGACGACATTGAATACGATGCCGCCGGCTGCGCGTGCAACGCCAAGCAGGTTCAGGATCATTACGACAAGGTTGCTGCGCAGGCCCAGGCCGATGCTGACGCCGCCGCCGAAGCTGCCAAGGCCGCGAAGGCCAATGCTGCCGCAATGATCAAGGAAGCCAAGGAACGGGCGAAAGCAGCACCTGCCGCGGTCAAGGCCGCACAGAAAGCCGCTGGAGCGTAAACCGTGTCCACTTTCCTGGAAATGTCGCAGGAACTGGCACGGCTCTGCGGCATCCAGGGCAGTGGTCCGACCGACGTTACCACCGCCACCGGGATTGAGCTCCGGATCGTCAACTATGTGAAAAACGCATGGATTGATATCCAGAACCATCCGAAGCAGTGGCGATGGATGCTGGCGCCGTACTACCAGGCCGGCACCACACCCCTGCAAACCGCCGCGGCCACCAACGACTATACCCTGCCGACCACGGTCACCACGGTTCGAAATGTGGTGGTCGATTCGTTCAAATCCTACCTGACGGCTACCGGTACCAGTGACCGGCAGCGCATGACGTTCGTGCCCTACCGGCAATTCGAGCGTCGATACGGCGTAGTGACGTCATCCGATAACCGGCCGCGAGTCGTGACCATGTTGCCGAGCGGCAAGATGCGGTTTCACCCCCAGCCCGATGCGATCTACTCGATCGAGTTCGATCACTTTAAGCGCGCGCAGGTACTGGCGGTTGACGCTGACACCCCTGAAATGCCGTCCGATCACCACCAGCTGATCGTATACGAGGCCATGAAACGCTTCGGCAAGGCCGAGGATGCGCCTGAATTGATTCGATTTGCCGAGGAAGAAGCCGGATCGGATGGCAACGAGGGTGTTCCGGTCAGCGGCAAATGGCGCGAGCTGATCTGGGATCAGGAGGTTCGCGAGGCCATCGATGGTCGCGAAGAAACGCAGATGGTGGTCAGAGCCGTATGACGCAACGGACGTTCTTTTTCCCGCTCGAGGGCGGTCTCGACCTGGTGACACCCGCGCAGCGGATCAAACCTGGTCGCGTGCTCGGCGCGAAGAATTACGAACCGAACGATGAGGGCGGGTACCGCCGTATCAAGGGATATGAACGCTTTGACGGCTTGCCCAGCCCCTCGGGCGCTGAATATGCCATCCTGAATTTCGACCAGGGTACCGGTACCGAGCTGGTCGCTGGTGATGTGATCGCCGGCGGCACCAGCGGCGCGACCGGCACGGGCGGGACGGCCACCCTGCAGGGTGGATCGGCGGCCGTTGGGGAGGCCGGAGCGATAGCCGGCAAGGCCCTGGTCGACGCGGGGGCTCCCAACTCCGGCACGGGCGGCATCGTGGAGATCGGCCCGACCAATGCCACGGCGGTGGACATCGCGAAGCCCGGAGTGACCACTGACATCCAGGGTCTCCTGTCGGTCGATCAGGCCGCCGCATTCGACGGCCAGACGACGGTCGCGGGGGGCTTCCTGACCAGCAACTCGGCCGCCACGACCTCGGGGAGCGAGGCTCTGACCATCGGGTCGGCCGTCGATGCTGGCCTCGAGTTCTGCCGGACGCGGGTGGTCGTGGACATGAGCTCGGCGGCCAACACGCACGCCGTGGTCACGATCCCCGCGGGCAGCGTCGTCCTGGCCGTCAGCAGCAAGATCACGGGCGCCGAGCTGACGTACGCGACCGCCACGAGCTGGGCGATCGGCATCAGCGGAACGATCGAAAAGTACATCACCGACGACCACAGCGAAGAGGCCGTGGGTGAGAGCCAGTCCTCGATCAAGGGGGACTTCGAGCTGCTCAGCAGCAGCGAGGCCATCATCATCACGTCCACCAACGGCTCCGGGATCTCCACCGGGACCGTCGGCGGCTCCAGCCAGGAGCTGACCGTGGACATCGTCTGGCTGCAGATCGACGAGTTCTAGGCCGAAGAGCCACCACCACAAGGAGCCACACATGCCCCTCCCCGACAGCGCCGAGTACGAGTGCCGCGTCTCCAACATCAGCGACGGCGTCCCCGTCGCCGATGCGGTTGTCAACGTCTCCCTGACCGACGAGCCGCATTCCGGCTCTCGCGCGGCCGCGAAGGCGCTCGACTCGATCCCGTCGCAGGGCAGTGATGGGGTCTACGTCGTGCAGGTCAAGCGCACCAGCTAGTCCGCCGGTTCCACCTCGAGAACACCCCCACCCAGCAGCCTCGAAGGAGGTGATGACGCCATGGCGAAGCCGAAGAGCAGCAAGCTGAAGCACAACGAGAACCTGGCTCGCTCGAGCCAGGCCGCGAACAAGCAGAACCGTGCGACCGCCGCGAAGGCCAAGGCCCAGCCGGCGCGAGCCGGCGAGGGCAAGAAGCACGGCCCGGTCGGCCGATCGACCGCCCAGCAGAAGGCTGACGCGAAGCCCCGCGGCAGCTAGCCCGCCTCATCAGCCTGGAGGCAGAGCCCGCGCTCCGGCGCGGGCTCGAGCGGGTCCGATTCCCGCCTGATGACACAGCGGGGGCGAGATGGTCTCGCCCCCACATCAACCCCGGCACCACGTGAGTTCCGATGCCAGACCCCGACGACGAGCTCGAGCTCGACGACGACATCCTCGAAGACGAAGAGGATCTGGACGCGCCTGAGGACGACGAAGAGGACGACCTCGAAGACGGCGATGGGGACGACAGGGGGAAGACGACGAGGAGGAGGACGACGACGACGAAGAGGACGACGACGAGGAGGAGGACGACGATCCTCCCTCCAAGAAGAAGTCCAAGAAGGGCGGCAAGAAGAAGCCACCCCTGACCCGCGCACAGCGCGAGGCCATCAATTTCGTCGACGCCCTTCGCCGCGGAGACCCCCGCGCCGTTCAGACCGCGAAGAGTCACCTCAAGAAACTCAGGAAGAGCAAAGGGTCGCGGAAGTCGGCCGACGCTCCTGTTACGCGAGCCGATCTCGAAGAGCTGAAGAGATCGCAGCAGGACAGCATCCGAGCCTCTCGCCTCATGTCCGACATGAAGGACCTGGAGCAGAGCTCGCGCTACAAGGGCGTCATCCGAGCAAGCGACCGTGAGAAGATCCTCGACCTGGCATGGGAGAAGGATCTGACAGTCGATCAGGCAGCGAAGCTGCTCCCCAGCGTCGAGAAGCGGCGCAAGAAGCTCCGGGCGCAAGCCAAGAAGCGGGGAGCGAGTGACAAACCCGGAGGCAAGGGCCGCTCTGGCGGTCGCCGGAAGGGGAAGTCGCTCGACCAGCTGCGCAAGGAGGCCAAGGGGGCTCCCCTAGGGTCGCCGCAACGACTGGCTCTGAACGAAGCACGACTTGAGGAGGCGCGCGCGCGGCGACAGCAGAAGGGCTAGATCCTAGATGGCTGCTCCAGCACGCTCCGACTACACGAACCTTCATCTCCCGTCGATCACCATCGACGCGTTCAACCGGGACCTCCGGGAGACGCCGCTGTCGACCATGGTGCTCCAGGGCGGGAGCTGCGTGGACTACACGCACTTCTGGAACTTCCGAGACGAGGAAGCTCCCAACGACGGTCTGGTGGCCGAGGATGCCGCCTTCACCGATCCGGTGGCGCGCGACTACACGCGCCCGAGCAACACTTGCCAGATCATCCAGAAGCGCTTCAGCGCGACCCGGACGGTCCAGGCGATCGCGTCCATCCACGGGCGCAACCAGTACCTGGTGGAGATGGACCAGGCCGAGGTCAACTGGGCCAAGTCCTTCGAGTACGGCATCCTCCTGAACACCCAGGTCACCTCGGGCACACGCTCTCAGGGCGGCCTGCTCGACACGACCACCTTCGGCTCGGGTAGCTCGATCCCGACCAACCTGCAGCTCAACGAGCTGCCGATCGGCACGGGCAACGGCATCGCCAAGAGCCACGTGATCCTCGCCCAGCAGGAGTGCGACGACGACGGCAAGTGCCCGACGTTCATCGTGGTCGAGGGCAACCGGATGCAGGAGATCGCGGGCTTCGTCACCGCGACCCGCGTCACCAACGCCGACCAGCGCGACACCGTCGTGGTGGATTTCGTCGACGTCTACCACTCGGGCTACGGCCCGATCGCGGTGGTGAAGTCGCGCAACATGCCTTCCACGAAGGCTCTGCTGTTCGACCCAGAGTACGTGGAGATCTGCTGGCTCCGTCACCTCGATCTCATCGAGGGCGGCACCACGGAGAACCACCTCTCGAGCAACTTCGGCGCCTACGAGAGCGAGCAGACGCTCGCCTGGTACGCGCCCTGGTCGGGCTGCGTCCTCTCCGGGCTCTAGGCCGCGACCGCGGCGAAGGACACACCAAGCACATGGCACACCCCAGAGTTCCCCAGGACCTGCTGCCCGAGCAGCAGGATTCGTCTCGCGACCCGAAGACCGGGGGCGAGTACAGCACGCGCCACCCCGAGACGGGCGAGCCTGTCGGCATCGTCTGCACCCTCAACGAGGGCGGAGAGAAGCGCTACAAGCTCACGGACGGCTCCACGGTCTCGAAGGAGGCCTGGCTCAAGGTGGAGGCGAACCGCGTCCAGCCCCAGCCTGTCCGCGATCGCCCGGACACCCGACCGCTCCAGGCCCGCGTCCAGGAGCTCGAGCAGCGCCTGGGCACCGTCGAGATGACCCCGACCGGCGCCGGCGACGTCGCTCGCCTCGAGGTCCGGGTCACCGCGCTCGAGGAGAAGCTGGCCGCCGCGGCCGACACCTCCGCCCTCCAGCGCGAGGTCGAGCAGCTCCGCGGCCGCCTGGCCACCCTCGAGGGCAGGATCGGAGGGTAGCTGGTGAGGCTCTTCCACGGTCCCAAGGGCGTCGAGGCCGGCGTCTACCTGAAGCCGGACGGCTCGCTCGCCCCGGGACAGGTGGGGGCCTACACCATCTACGCGATCGACCAGCGCGAGGTCGCCAACGCGGCCAAGCGCACGAAGGCACGCCGGTCGCGCCTGGCCAAGCTTGACGGCCAGGTCGACCGGCAGAAGGACATCGTGGGTGGACGTGGGCATGCCGGCGCCATCCCGATGACCCACATGATCGTGATGCGCCAGATCGACCCGGCCTGGCCGAAGGGCGACGACCGGCTACTGCCGGCGCTCGAGAGCGGGAACATCCGCATCCACTACCTCAAGCCGGGGGAGGTGATCCTCGGCCCCAAGGGCGTCGGGGCGATGGTGGGACAGGACGGCCAGGTCGTCCGCGTGCGTGACAGCAGATCCATGAAGCCGAAATCGGCGCCGAAGGAAGAGCTCGTCGATGGATGAAGAACTCGTGCGGCAGATGGTCTCGGAGATCATCACCGAGGTGGGCAGCCAGCACGCCCAGGGCGGGGACGACCGCATCCTGGCGATCATTCTGGTGCTGCTGGTCATCGCCATGCTCGTCGAGCGAATCCTCGTCGCGAGGCGCCAGGCGACCGAGAGCAAGTCCGAGGCCGTTGCGGCCGCGAAGCGCGAGGATGCGGCCATCGCCAGGGAGCAGGCGAACCGCGAGCAGATGGAGCGCCTCCTGACTGCCCAGGCCGGTCTGGTCAGGGACACCGCCAGCAGCACGGCCGACGCGCTGCAGAAGGTCGCTGTCGGGCAGGAGGACATCGCGCGCGCGCTGCGCGAGCAGAGCGAGCACTTCCAGGAGCTCCACCAGAAGGTCGACCGTCTGCCGGACGCGATCGCCCAGCGCCTGAGGGAGACCGGGTAGATGGCCACGATGAGCTCCATCCAGACGGTCGTGAAGCAGACCCTGACCCGCAACGGGCACGGGAAGCTGACCGGGCTGCAGGATCTCATCGATCACCACATCAACTCCGCCATCCTCGAGCTGGCCATGATGTTCCCCTCCGCGCCCGACTGGCGCGGGACGGAGGACGTCGTGGTCAGTGCCTCGAGCAAGGTCGTGACCCTCACCGAGGTGTGGCTGGCCATCGAGGCCGTCTTCGACGTGACGAACGACCGCCCCCTGCTCGAGCGCCGCCGGCCGGAGGTCGAGGCCATGCACGGCCAGCAGCTCGGGGAGGGGGAGCCCGTCTACTACTCGGAGATGTCGAACACCGCCCTCCAGATCGAGCCGGCGCCCAATGTCGCCACCACGATCCAGATTCAGGGGTGGAAGCTCCCCACCGCGAAGGACACCAGCACCCAGCCGAGCGAGGCCCCCGACATCGGGCAGCTCTGGCACACCTACGTGACCGACTTCGCCGTGGCGTGGATGAGCATGCAGGCGAAGGACCCCGACCTGACCAACGCCTACCTGGCGAAGGCTGAGCGGGTGAAGCTGGCCTTCGGCAAGCGCGCCCGGCGCTTCCTCACCGAGCAGCGGGGCGTGATCCAGACCCTCACCGAGCACATGACCCAGCACCGGGTGCGGCGCAGGACGCTCCGCGACTGATGGCGCTGCAGCTCGGCCCTTCCAGTGTGGTCATCGACCACGACACCGGCGGCACCGACGCCCTGGCGGTGAAGGATAGCGCTGGCAACCCGGTGCAGTTCGCGCGGATCCTCGCCTACCTGCGCTCCGACTACGACGAGAACGTCATCGTCGAGCTCGGGGTGGCCGACACGGACGAGAACGGCCGATGGGTCGAGCCGATCGTCCTGCCCGGGGTCTTCGCGGGCGAGCAGCTCTACCTCCTCGTGTACCGCGCTGCAGGGAGCCGCCGGACGGACGATGGGGTCAGGAGGTGGCTGGCCGCCTGGGGGCCCACGCAGGTCGAGATCCAGGCTCCCACCGAGTGCCTGCTCGACAACTCGGCCGCCAACGTCCTGGACGAGGACGGGCTCGAGGTCTGTCCCGATCTCGATCCAGGCGCCCATCCCCTGGCCATCCTCGACGAGGACGGGGCGGCCATCACCGACGAGAACGGGGCGCAGGTCCTGGCCTCGGCAGCCATCGGATAGGAGGCCCCCATGAGCAAGATCAACGACTACGCAACGGCGACCCCCATCAGCACCGACAAGGTGCTGGGCACCGATGACCCGTCTGGGACGCCCCTGACGCGGAACTTCCTCATCGAAACGCTCCTGGGGCTCCAGGAGTTCGGTGAGCTGGTCGTCACGGGCGGCAGCTCCGGCCAGACGTCGATCGCCACCCTGACCCAGGTGAACCAGTTCACCGCAGATGGCCAGGCCAGCGCGAACATCACGCCGGCGCACGGATCCGACAACATCACCATCGGGAAGACCGGCCGCTACCGGGTGTCCTTCTACGCCACCTTCACGGCGGACAGCGGCACCGAGGTGACGCTCTCGATCTACTACAACGGCTCGGCCGTCTCGCCCGCGCTGAAGGCCGTGGAGCAGGTCCCCGACGGCAACGAGCACACGGTCGCCTTCGAGGGGATCGTGAACATCGCGACGGCCTCGAACACGCTCGACGTTCGCGCCTCCCTGAGCGACGCGGCGCACACTCTGACGCTCATCGAGGCTCGCCTCAGCGTCCACCGGATCGGGAACGCCGCGTAGGGATGCGCCGCGCGGGCAGCATCGGGAACCAGGGGGCGCCCTGGAAGGGGCTCCTCACGCAGCAGGCTGCCACGCGCAGGGGCGCCTGGGAACCCTCGGTCTCCCGCAACGTCCGCCGGCGCCAGGTGGGGCGGCTCCAGCCGCGGCTCGGCTACCGGATGCTCGACTACCAGCTCGACGCGGACACGGCCGCCATCAACGCGGGGGCTGCCGTCGAGGGCATCTGGCCGTTCCCGAAGCACGGCGGTGGCGTCGAGCTCGTCCACTACTGGGACCGGAACTTCTACCACACCACCCCGGCGCTCCGGTCGACGTCCCCCACCCCCCTCCGGGACATCTCCCCGACCGACCCGTCCGAGGGCGCCGACAGCCTCAGCAGCTACTACAACTCGGCCGCGGCGACCGTCGACGACACCAACCTGGTGCCCCCCTCCGCGGCCTCGATCAACAACTACCTCCTGGTGGTCAATGGCCGGGACGTGAACCAGGCCAACTATGGGGACGGGTGGGTGCGCCAGTGCATCCAGGCCCCGCCGGACGCATGGAGCTACGGGGTGTCCTCGAGCTTCTACCGCACGATCGGGATCCCCGACGACTACCGCCTGGGCGTCAGGGTCTCCGGCGCCACCTTCGGAGGACAGTTCGCCGGTCGGCCACCGAAGGTCTGGCGGATCTGGGCCTGCTACTACGACAGCGTCCGCCAGAGGTACTCGAACCCCTGCAACCCCCTGCTGATGTGGAGCTACGGGACCACCCTCGTCGGGCCGGGCTCCCCCTCCGCGTTCCTGCGCTACGAGGCCACGGGCTCCAGCGACCCCTCCGTGGACGAGGTGCACTTCTTCCGCAGCTCCGAGAACGGGACGAAGGGTTACCTGGTCAGCAAGGTCCCGAACGCCGCCGGCACCGTGACGTCCGGCCAGGACAGCTACGGCGATCGCGAGCTCCAGGCGCGGCCGGTCATGGAGGCCGACAACCACGTGGCGCCGATCGCACGGCACGCCCACCACCAGAAGGGCCACCTCCTGCTGGGGGGCGGCTTCGACATCGACCTGACCGGCAACTTCGCCGTCGTGCGCAACGGCAGCCGCACGGTGACCTTCTTCAGTGCGGTGCTGAACGAGAGCTTCGTGGGCACCTCCTGGCGCTTTGGGAGCTCGGCCAGGACCTACTACTGCAAGAGGGTGGTCAGCGACACGGAGATGGAGCTGACCGAGGACTACGAGGGTGTGGACGCCACCCTGGCACCCACGGCCGGCGGGTTCGATGACGTGATCCGGTGGAACAAGGCTCCCTGGGTGCACAAGTGGCCGCTCCTGAACCAGATCGTCATCCGCGGGGAGGCCTCGGGGGAGGGCGCTGGCGGCCGCGTGACGGGCTTCGGCGAGTTCCAGGGCGCCACCCTCATCTTCCAGCGTCGGGCGGTCTGGAGGCTGGACTGGGGCGGCGCGAGCCCCGCCCTCGAGCATGGCGCCCACCTGAGCCGCATCCCCGGCGCCGCGGGCTGCGTCTCCGACCGCTCCTTCATCCGCTTCGGTGACGGCCTGTGCGGGTGGCTCAGTGAGGACGGGTGGGTGCTCTTCGACGGGGTCACCACCCGGGTTGTGACCGACGCCAGGCTCCAGGACTTCTTCGCCGGCCTGCAGAAGAAGAGCCTGGCGAGGTCCTGGGCTGTGCACCACCGAGCCGAGCGCCAGGTGCTGATCGGCGTGCGCCAGGCCGATCCAGCATCCCCTGAGACCGTAGCAGGCTGGCCTGACACCATCCTGGCGCTCGACTACATCACGGGCGAGTGGGACATCCACGATGGCTTCCCCGCCCACATCGGAGCGGCATGCGTCATCGAGATCGACGGCGAGGAGCACGTGATCCTGGCTCAGTCCGGGCAGCTGCCCCCGCCCGTGTCCTACGGCCGCGGCACCCTCGACGGCGTCATCGACGGGACCGGGCTGGCACTCGACGGAACCGTTGACAGCGTCACGGGCGGCGGCCTGATCTGCAACATCACCGGCACCATCCCCGCCCTCCCGGAGCTCCGGGGCGTCCCCGTGTACTTCCACGACGGCACCCTGGCAGGCGAGACCGCCATCATCACGAGCTCGAGCAGCTCGGCCTTCACCATCGACACGGCCGGCGCCCAGGCCGGGGACGCCTACAGGATCGGCGGGGTGCCCGTGCAGTACCGAGTGCCGATGCCCTGGGAGCCCTCCCTCGAGCACGCGCAGATCCACAGCGCCCTGAAGATCCAGTTCGAGCGCCAGGCCGTGGTCGACCCAGACCAGAGCATCCTCCAGCTGAAGCTCTACCGGAACGGCCAGGAGTGGCTCGACAGCGTCGACGTTGACCACATCACCGGCGCCGGCGGCGCGGACGTCGCAGGATGGCGCATCGCCGACGGGGTCATCGAGATCGACATGAGCTTCGTCCACCGCGCGGGGGACACCCTGACCACCCTCCGCCTCGAGGGGCTCTCCATCGACGACTACGAGCCCACCGACCTGCTCGAGCTCGAGATCACGCAGAGGCGCGGAAACCAGACCTGGGCGGTGATCGCGATCGAGGTCGACGCCCAGCCGGCCACGCCCTGATGCGGTTCCAGTTTCACGCCCCTCCCCTCACCGACGACCCCCGCAGCGGCCACGAGTTCCTCCGGCGGCTCGAGACCCAGGTGAACCAGCCGCGCTGGATCCGGGGGAGCCTCACCGCCGTCCGCCTGGCCACGAGCAGCGGGCAGGAGGTCGAACCCCCTGCCAGCGGAGAGCCCGGAGAGCAAGACCCTGCTGCTCCTTCTCCGGACTATCCAGTGACCCTCGGGATAGACACCCCGAATGCGGCCTTTTCCGCTGGTGACACCATCCACTGGGTGGAGGCGCCAGAGACACTGATCGCAGTGAGGTGGTCTTCCCATCGCCCCACGGAAGCCAGCGAGCCAGAGGGCTACTGCCAGGTCCGTGTCCGCGACTGGGTCGGAGAGACCTGGCTGGGTGACGTGCTGTCCTCCCTCGAGACCGAGCTCGGCCGTGGTGACACGGTCGAGGTGGGGCTCAACCTGGAGCCCGGCGCCGAGCTCGGCGGGGTCTACGGGGTGGTCGGTAACGGCCCGTGGCTACTACCCGCCTCGCGGGACGTTGCATTTCCTGATCGGGAGACGGTGAGCCATGCCATTCGGTGGGATCAGCGCGCACGCCAGCAGTCACCGCGACCCGGACGGGGATGGCTTCGTCGGGGTCGCCGAGGACAGCTTCATGCCCCTGATGGCTCGTGGGCGCGACCCCATCGAGCGCAAGGCGAAGCTGAAGCATGCCTTCGAGCACAACCGCCGCGCGGCCAACATCCAGTGGAACAAGCTGCTCGGGAACCCCATGCCCGGGCAGTCCGGCGGCTTCCCGGGTGTGCCTGGCAGCGACGCAGCGCAGCCCCTGGGCACCCTGGCACAGCTGAACGAGGAGTTCGGTGGCCAGCGCATCGGGCGCATGCCGACCACCATCGAGGAGGCCGCCTACGAGCAGTACGCCCTGGGCGAGGAACTCGCGCGCCGCTCCCAGGAGGACTTCGAGCATGGCGTCGGCGCCCTGACCGGCGGCCGCCGAGCCGTTCTCTCCGACCCGGCCTTCACTGGCTACCGGGACGACGTGCTCGAGCTCCAGGAAGACCCGGACATCCTGAGCTACGACGACGTCAGCACCACGATGGGCGCGGAGGCCGACGCTGGCCAATCCGCCCAGGAGGCCATGGCCACCAACC
>FUIF01015117.1_pt1 | contig 11427 bp, 20 predicted proteins | sample 1003461 | NCBI WGS metagenome assembly FUIF01 (sample SAMEA80401918, study PRJEB19352) | marine metagenome
GGATCAGAAGCAATTAGCGTTGCTTATTGGGATTGGTATTATGCAGAGGGCGGACGTGGTTTCACAGATGGTTTTGCTTGGATTGAGCCGAGTAGCGGCAAACCATTGAATTTATTCTATTCAGAAGCACCAACCCACTGGATGCCCTTGCCAGAACCACCGCAGGAGGGGGAGTGATGGCCAAGATGTATCCCGCCATGACCTCCAGACAGGAAGAAAAAGAATGACTGAAACCTGGGGTCCATGGATGCCGCATTCCGGATTACTATGCCCCTGCAGAGTAGGTGAAACCGTACAGACTTTTGACTTTTCCAACCGTTTCATTCAGGGAGAGATACACGAATTAGACATAAACCCAGACCTTGAAGCTTCTGTAGACGAAAAGAGGTGGTCATTTTGGATTTGGAAGACTGTGCCACTCGCAAGATACCCTTTTCGTGTTAAAGAGTACCGGCGTTTAATCCTCAAGAAAACTTACATCATAGGAGTGTAAAATGGAACTAATTCTCTATCTAGTCATTGGCGGAGTTTGTGCCGTTATCGGTTACAACATTGCTCGTGACGACAAGAAAACCGAGGCCACGCTTGTGAGCTTCTTCTTTGGCATACTGGGCTTGTTGCTCGTTGCCTTCATGTGGAAAAGAGAGGAAGGAGGTGAACCGAATGGGTAAGAAAACTATGGCGCTAGTCGCAATTGGCGTAGTTGTAGTTATGGTCGCAATCGCTTACATGAGCGGCGGCTAACGCTATGCGTCTAGACTTCATTGGTCGTATCGAAGCCGTGGTGCCGGAAGATTATGGTCCCAAACAGGACCCACTGTCTTTCGTAAAAATACTGATCCACGCGCATGTTCCCGCCGATACGGCTGATGGAATAATGGCAATGCACCTTGCTGATAAATCCGTGGTGATTAGTATGCAAGGTTCTGATGACATAGGAGACAAAGACTGATGACCCGAAAAAGAAAATTGGATGGCGGAGTATATAACTATTTTGCCCAAAATCTCCGAAATGAAGAAGAAGATGATTGCTAATAATCTTTCTCGTGCTAAAGCCACGTGTCCTAAATGCGGCACTAAAGATGCATTGAAACTGTCCTGTGCCATAAACTACAATCAGCATATTCGCGCTTATTGCAAAGCCTGCAAATTCTCAATGATGGAGTAAAGAATGCCCGCAACGAAACTTGACAGCCCGATTTTCCTCAACGCCAGATCGGGGACCCGTAGATTTGACCACATTTCCAAAGGTGCTGGTATGTGGTGCGTACACGAAGGCGACACGCCCGAGGAGAGCGAAAACATCCTCGAATGTCCAATATCTTTTGCGGATAATGCAAAACAGGCCCTAAGGATCATCAAGTACATGGTGGTCATGATGAACATGACATATGACGCCGGTGCCAAGGCTGGCGGTGAAGTGGCGCGCGAAGAAATCCGTAGAGCAATTGGGGTGTTGTAATGTCAATCAATCCGGTTCTGACTGAAAATGTGTGGAAACACTACAAAACAGGTAAATCATACCACATACTAGGGTTCGCAATTCAGGAAATGGACCTGACCCCTATGGTGGTTTACCAACCCGTAGGTGGCGGGGGAAATTGGACACGGCCATGCGAGGAATTTTTCGATGGCCGGTTTGTGATGATGAATTCCCAAGTTCAATTTGAAAACGAGTGACTTCTAATCGCGACTACTAGACAGGGCATACGCCCCTGTGCTATACTACTCGGGCCTAGCAAGACTAGGGCATAAAAAGGACAACGCCAGTGACAGAACCCGCAGACCCCCTACATGTTATCATAAGTGCTTGCTCGGCAATTGATTTTGCCGCAGGTAAAGTATCGAACGACGTAAATGCGGCGCGTGAAAATGCGACGGTATTACGCGATGCTAAAGTCACGTCTGACGCCGCCAAAGCTTACTTCCACATCAAGAGCGCTTATGAAGCTCTGGACGGTGCCCGAAAGGAACTGTACCATCTGAAAGACCTCTTCGACAAGGTAATTGTCCCGGAACTAATGGAGAACGACGACATCGATATGCTCCGCATTCCGGAACTTGCTCGATCTTTCAGCCGACAGCAAAAATTCTCGGCGTCCTTTGTTGACAAGGAAGAGGGCTTCAAATGGCTCCGGGACAATGGGCAAGGCGATCTAATCGTTGAAACCGTGAACGCCGGGACCCTCGCTGCCTTCTGCCGTAGCATGATTATGGATGAAGGTCTTGAACCCCCAGCCGACGTGATCCGTGTAACTACCTACTATGGTACGGGCATGTCGAAATACACGCCTAAGGATAACTAACATGTTCGGTTGGCTCAAGCGTAAGCCCAAGGAACGGGATGAAATCGACGTCCTGTTTGATGCCGTGGACGAGGTTAATCGTCAATGGCGACGAATGCCCCGAAACATTCGACTTTGGATTGATTGGGAAAATCAAGAAATTCTTGTTCAACGACGCACTTTCAGTGGTGACGTTCTTGATCGAGACGAACTGCGCCGTGATCTTAAGGCGTCAGGCCATTTGGTAGAGGAGTAAACCATGGCAAAAACCGATGTCGCAACGGTCGACGAAAAACTACCGTCCTACCTCAAAGATGTTGACATGCCCGCGTCAGGCTCGGATAATTTCGATTCCTCTGACGTTTATCTCCCTCGGATCAAGTTGCTCCAGGGTTTATCGGGTGAACTTGAGACATTCGACAACGCCAAGAAAGGACATTTTTGGCACACGGGTCTTGATCTGGACCTTGGCGAAGAAATCAGATTTGTTATCGCTGATCGCCGGAAAAAGTACCTTCTGGCCGCACCGATCAACGATGGCCAAGGCGTCCTTGCTCGTGCCGACGATGCCAAAACTTGGGACCGTACGGGCGAATGGCGAGTAAAGCTCAAGGACATCAAGCAGCCGGTCGACTGGAAAATTGAGGATCGTGATGTCATTAAGTCCGGTTTGACCCAATGGGGTACTTGGAACCCTGCTGACGAAGACAGCCCACCAGCGGCGACCTTGTTTTACGATTACCTTGTGTTCCTTCCCGATCGTTTGGACCTTGGACCGGCGATCATTAGCCTCGCACGGTCGCAAATCAAAATGGCCAAGAAAGGCCTTAATGACAAGATCAAGTTCCAAATCCAGAACGGTCGACCGATGCAATCTTGCATCTTCAACGCCAAGTCTATTGATGACAGCGCTGATGGGCAGGATTTCAAGAATTGGCAATTTGTCAGCGGCGGCTTTGTGCAGGACAAATCCCTGTACGATATGGCGGTTGAGCATTCTGGTGCACTGGCCGAAATCAAAATCCAGGACGAAGTTGGAGAGGATCACGATCGCCCGGGGTTCTCTGATGATGGCGAAGGTGACTTTTGATCGACGAGGAGTTGCCTTAGCCTAGAGCGAATGCGGGTTCTGCGATCCATCACAACATTCGCTCGATGGGGGGAGCGTTTCATTCTGCTCTAATGCTCTCCCCATTTCAAACAAAACGAGGACAGGAATTGATTGATCTAGCCACAAATGCCGAAAAAGCCCTGAGGATGGTGCGCGAAAGTCAGGATTTGGTGTACGACACTGAAACCTCGGGCCTAGACTGGCGTATACACCATCCCATAGGGTATGTGCTGGGCGCGCCGCGCGCCGCACGGGACCCGCACGGGACGGGCGCGGCGGGTACGCCCGCTATACCCATAGCCGCAGAGGACGTGGTGTACGTCCCCGTGCGCCACGGAGGCGGTGGCAATTTACCTGGGTGTCCCCCTCTGACTTCACCCACGGACGGGTTTCAGTTGCATCCTTTCGAGGAGGAGCTTGCTAAAGCCTTTGAAGAAAGAAACCGAAAAGGCCTGGGCGAGACAGTCGGACATAACATGAAGTTCGACCTTCACATGTCTGCCAATTCCGGAGTACGCCTAGGACGAAACTTGGTTTGTACCAGCAATCAACAGGCAATGTTGGACGAATACCAGAAGTCATTCTCCTTGGACGAGTGTGCTGGGTTGCACGGTGTCACTGCGAAGAAGGGTGAAAGGCTATACACCCATATGGCGGAGGTTCTTGGAGGTAAGGCCGATAAAAAGATAATGGAGCACTTTTGGAAGCTTTCCGGCACCGACCCTGTAGCTTATGAATACGCAACCGGGGATGGCGTGACGACTTGGGAACTGCATCAGGCCCAGAAGAAACAAATCACCAAAGAGGAAATGGACTACATAGCCCACATTGAGAACCAATTAATATGGACTGTGTTTCGCATGGAGCGGCGGGGCATTAAGGTTGATCCCGATGTGGTTAACGATCTTCGAGCCGCCACAGAAGAAAAGATACGTCAAGCGCTAGAGGAATTCCCCCTCGGTTTTAACGTCCGTTCTCCCGTCCAGATGAAACAAGCGATGGAGGATGCCGGTTATACAGATTGGCCTAGGACAGAAAAGGGTAATCCGTCTTTCGTGGAGAGTTGGTTAAAGCGCAACCCAGTTGGACAAAAAGTGATTGAAATCCGGCGCATGTCCAATCTCATTAATTCCTTCATCGACCCACTCATGGAACACCACGTATTTAAAGGACGTGTTCACGCCACTCTTAATCAATTAAAGGCCGACGAGGGAGGGACTATTTCGGGTCGCTTTTCCTGTCAGCACCCCAATCTTCAACAGGTACCCAAGCGCAACAAAGACATTGCTAAACCATTTAGACGGGTGTTTGTTGCTGATGAAGGTCACATATTTTGGGAACGGGATTACAGCCAGTGCGAACCTCGTCTATTTGCTCATTATTCTGGATCGCAAGCTCTCCTTGATGGCTATAACCAAACGCCACATAAAGACATGCACAGTGTTACAGCAGAATTGCTCGACGTCGAAAGAGACCCGACTGCAAAACGTATGGGCATGGGCATTTTGACCGGAATGCAATCGAAGGCACTGGCTGGTCACATGAATTGTAGTGAAGATCAGGCGTCCCGGTGGCTTAGGGACTTTTTCCACGCCTACCCAGAGATTAAAGGCTTTCAGGACAAAGCCAAGTACAGACTTAAGAACCGGGGCTACGTGATGACGCTTCTAGGGCGGCGCTGTCGACTGGAGGCACCACGTTGGGCATACCGGGGTACTTCGAAAATCATTCAGGGATCGAATGCTGACATTATCAAGGTCAAGCTGCTAGAAGCAGACATGGCCTGTGAGCAGAACCAAGACATTGTACATGTTGCAATGACTGTCCACGACAGCTTTAATGGCCAATATCAAGATACGCCTATAGCCCGAAAACTGTTTGAAGAAGTCGTTACTGACATGGAAGAGGTTCAATGTGAACCGTTCAACATGCGTGTCCCATTCCTGATGGAAGGCGAAGAAGGGCGAAATTGGAGTGAAGCAACCTTTGGGAAGGATGAATAATGGTAGAGGTAGTAACTGGGGCCACCCCCGAAGAAGTGAAGCGGATGCAATCTTTGACTGGTGAACTTGTTAGAGAGATTGCAGGTCGGTTTTCAATGATAACTGGTGCCCCGGAACCCAGTTTCCTCCCGCTCCTGATCGGCGTAGTAATATCCGATATAAGTGTAGTGGCTGATGAAGCGATTCGCGAATATATAGATGGTATATTTGAGGAAATCAAAGCGCGAAAGGAGGGCGATCAGGAGGAATATGACGCCGCCTACGCAAAACAAAAAGCCGCTATCAAAGTAATATACGATAGCATAGTGTTGTTCAATCAAGAGATACAGGGGAAGGCATGAGTGGTCGATGCACTTTCGAAGGGATCATACACAATTCGTCGGGCAAAGCGATCCTCTTTCAATCTCACTATTGGGAAGCGCCATTGTGGCTTCCTCGGTCGCAACTATGGTTAAACCAAGACAGCGAAGACGAATGGGTAATCCGGGTCAAGGATTGGCTGTGCGAGAAAAAGGACCTGATGGAGTTTGTGCAATATACGCAAGAACAACTGGAGTTAATGGATGGGTGAACCCAGGAAAGAATTAATTTTTCAGCGACACATCATTGATAGCTACGGGCATCAAGGTGGACACGCTGCGAAATGGATAGACAGTTACGCTAAGGGTAAACTTGATCTGGTTTGTACTCTGCCCGGGTTTGGTCTTCACCTTGTCGAAGTTAAACACATACCGACGCTTAAGGCACCTAAGGGCCTCGTTAGAGAAACTACGCATCGCAATATGATGTCCAAAAAGCAACTGCAGGTCGCTAAAGATTTTCAGGCCGGTGGGGGCTTTGTCACAGCAGGTGTTGTGTTCCAAAGCAGCACGGCGCGAGGGTCACGGTTTGCTTTTTTCGATCCATTCAAGCCGAAGTGGGACACTAAACATTGTCGATGGGTGCCCTACGAACTAAAGACCAAATTCGACGTTAAAACAGCACTAAGGGATCATATCAATGACAGACTTCGAGACGCGACAGCTTGACAACGGTGATTTTGAAGTAGGGAAAGAAAATCTTTTCCGGGAAGATGGTATACATGATGTGGATGCCATTGTTGAAGAACGGGACGCCAGATATGGCAGTTTCGCCAACGTGGCGACAACATCGCGCCGGTTCAAACAGACGCTTAAGGACGCGTTGATGGAAAACCCAATGTTTCACCAATTGGACCATGTAACCCAGAACGTAATTCTTGAGGGCTATGGCATGGTTCTTCACAAGCTCGCCCGTGCTGCCAATGGCGATCTTCTTTATCATGACAACCCTCTTGACATGGAGGGCTATTCACAACTGGTGCGCAAGCACATCGGGAAACAATACGTAGAGGACCACCTTCATGGAAAAACTTAAGAAACGACTAATCGACACTGGAGCCTGTCAAGAAGCGGGAGCTTTCGTGCTTGTGGATGGACAATACGGCTCAACGGGCAAAGGACTGGCCGCGTCCCTTCTAGCCGAAATGTTCGCCCATAGGATTGACACCGCAGTGTCAAATGCCGGTCCCAATAGCGGTCATACGTCGTATTACGGGGATGAAAAAATCGTTCTCACCCAGTTGCCTACGTTTGCTGTCACTGCTAGGAAAATGGGTGAACATGTCATGGCTTACATGGACGCCGGGGCCATTGTCGACATGGAAAAAATGGGCAAAGAAATAATTGAGCACGGGATGACGGATTATACGTTCGTGAATCCAAATGCCGCCGTGGTCACGGATTTAGGCGTTCAAGAAGAGCAGCGGCTTAGTGACCGGATTGGATCGACTGGCAAAGGCACCGGGGCCGCTTTGGCAACCAAAATCATGCGTGCTAAGGGCGCAACGGTCGGAACGACCCGAATGATGGACAGACCCGACATCTTTAAGTTCGCTTTACCCCCGCAGAACATACGTACTAGATATGATAATTTTGATTTTTGGCGGGACACGAAATCTTTCGTCGAAGTCTCCCAGGGCTTTAGCCTGTCCATTAATGCTGATGGCTTCTACCCTTATTGCACGTCCAGAGATTGCACGGTCGCACAAGCCATGTCGGATGCCAATATGCATCCAAGCTATTTGCATCGAACCATGATGGTGGTCCGTTGTCACCCAATCCGAGTTGGCGGCAACTCTGGACCCTGTTACCCAGATCAGATGGAAATCGATTGGAAGGATATCGGGGTTGAACCAGAAAGAACTACCGTCACGAACAAAGTGCGGCGAATATTCACGTGGTCCCCGGAGCAATACGTCAAAGCCTTGATTGCCAATCAGCCCGACTATGTTTTTGTCAACTTTCTCAACTACATACGGGAGGACGAACGCCGCCCCTTCATAAATAAATACATATATACGCCCTACGTGGCACTTTTCGGCTATCACCCGAAGGCTGTGCTTATGGGCCTGGGGCCTCGAAATGATCAAGTGGAGTTATACGAATGAAAATCACCGTTGACTTACCCGATGAACTCTCGAATTTTGCGTCTGATCTCGAATATTTCGTGAGTACAATGGTCCGAAAGCTACACACCAACCGCCATAAAGGGACCGGTAAGGACCTTGATCCCAAAGAAATGATGGCTATGGTAAAAGAAGAATTAGAGGAAGCAAGAATTGCCTTCTTTAATCAAGGCCAATTCGAGTTTGGCGTGGAGTGCGTTGACATCGCTAATTTTGCCTTCCTTGCAGCCCGGGGATCATGGGAAATGACGAGGAAGGACTACAACAAATCCAGGAACATGCGCAGTTCTGAACCAGAAAAAGGTCCAGAAGATGGAGGGGTAGTGGGATGAAAACAGTGATTGGGAATGGGGAGAGCATTACAGCATCACGCCATTTACGCATGTCGCGTAGGCTGCGTCACGTTGATCGATGGGCAGTTATCCCAACCATTAAAAAACAAAACGTGGCTGAGCACTCTTTCCATGTGATTGCTATTGCACAATGGCTCACTTATTTCCATGCGCAACGTTACGACGAAAGATTTTTATTGTCGGTTCTTCAACTTGCTTTGACCCATGACGAGGAAGAAAGCATCACCGGGGACATGCCGACAACTAGCAAGCCCGAGAAGAATTACTGCACTTGGTCCCAAGAAAAGATCGTAGTTAAGATCGCTGACATAATTGAACAACTAGCTTATGTTCGGGACGAAGAATTCTTAGGCAACACGTGTCTTGGTGAAGTAGAAAAGTATTTGACAAGACAGCTTGAGTTTGTATGGGATTTCTTTAACTCTGACCCGGAATTCCAGCATCGTGATGGCACTTGGTATGCTTTAAAATATTTGGCCTTCACTGACCCCGAAATGCACCCATCCTTGGTAGATCGATGAAACAACCAGACTGGCTCTTAGATTCAACACCCCGTGAGGTACAACTTGAGGCATTGCGCCGGTCGTACTATGGCTATGCGCTCAAGGACCATAAGGAAGACGAGGGCAATTATCGTGAACTTCACGCCCCTGCCCAGATTGGCTGGTCACACTATCTCCAAATGCGACTGGGCAAAACCCCACTTGTACTTAATGAATTTGAGCTGTTTCACCGGGATCACGGCATTAATCAAATCGTGGCTGTGTGCCCTAATACGTTCAAGCAAGGCTGGATCGACGAGAGCCTGAAATCTGGGGTATCCATGCCATGGATGGTGTTTGAAAGCAAGCCCCGGGACCGCAAAGAAATCATGAGCTTTGTTAGCAAATCCCCTGCCTGGGGGATCGCCATTAATTACGAGGCCATAAAGACGGGGGGCGCTAAAGAATTCTTCGATGTAGTAATGAAGAAGCCCACAGCCCTAATCATTGATGAAAGCATTAAAGTTAAGGGCCACAACAGTCAACAGTCAAGAGGCGTACTGGAAGAGGCCAAGCGAGCGGCGTATATCCGCAACCTTTCGGGTAAGCCTATGACACAAGGTCCCCAAGACTTATATATGCAATTTCGCATGATCCGGTATTTTAATGGTATGAATTTTTATGCATTCCGTAATAAATACTGTGAAATGGGTGGGTTTCAAAAGAAGAAAATTGTGGGTACTCGAAATGAAGAGAGCCTACACCGGCACTTGACCCGAACAAGCTTTATCGCAGAGCGTACTGAATGGGGCACCCCGCTTGAGATAGAATATTTTCAGGAATATATACCACCGACTGAAAAACAGGCTTTCCACTACAAAGAGCTTGATAAAGAATTTGTTACGATGCTAGAGACGGGGGAAGAAATCTCAGTCGATGTCGTTGTGGCCAAAATGAACAAACTGCAGCAAATCTCATCTGGGTTCGTGTACCACGAGGATAAGGCTATTTTCTTCGAGGACCCTAAAAAGCTGCCCAAAATCCTTAAGCTTAAAGACATGATGGACGAGGTGCCTGGGAAAGTAGTGATCTGCTACCACTATGGCGCTTCCGGGGACCTCCTGCTCGACCAGCTAGCCGCCTACCAGCCCGCTGTCATACGGGGGAAACAGTGGATGCACCAGCAAAACCGAAATGTGGACGATGAAAAACGGCGTTTTAACAACGATCCGCAGTGTCGTGTTATTGTGTGCCAGATTTCAGCTTCTAAATATGGGCACGATCTGTCTGGCATCGAGGGCGACCGGTGTTCTACAATGGTGTTTTACGAAAACACTTGGTCACTGGACGATCGTACCCAAATTGAGGCGCGCAACACCATGGCGTTTCAGGACTGGTCCAATACGTGTCACGATTTCGTATCGACTGACGTGGAACAGACTGCCACCAAGGCGCTGGCATTTAAGGAAGAAATCTCGGATAAAATCATCAACTACTACAAATACGAGCACAATGGAGAACAGAATGTGGGAAGCAATCAATAAACACAAGCACCTGTTATTGGCGTGGTACGTTGCCGTTGGGGTTGCTATGTTTGGTTATGCGGCGGCACATTACGACTGTGCGGAAGATCAACATGCTATGGATTGTTCATTTGACAGCAGCGCAGTAGGACTTGCTTCGGGTGCCTTTTGGCCGTTGTACTTATCGTGGTCAATGTTTGACAATGAAAGATCAGATAAACTTCGAGCCTGTATGGCGGTCCTTAGATGGAGATATGGGCAAGAGAGGGGATTTTCACAATGACAAATCATATAATCATGATGTTTCATCTTACTGATGAAAATGGCGAGAAAGTAATGGTGAACCCATTTGCGATCAACTGGATCGGAAAATGCGATGTGTTTAATAGCACATTGGACACTTATGAGGAAGGTTCACAAATCGCCATGCAACACGGCACTTATGTCCGGGTCAGACAAACTCGCAGCGAAATCGAGGACATGTTCAAGTCCCTAAATAACTAGGCCCCCGCCGAATTAACGACGAGGGCCGGGGTAGGGTATGTTTTGTTAAACGAAGAACACGCGTCCTTTTCTGGTTAGGTTACAGTGGTCCTGTCTCGATTATGTTGATGGTAGCCTCTGCCCATTCAACCATCTTGCCATGTTTGTACTTGCAGTTGTTTTGATTTATGTTGTTGCGCCGAATTGCTGCTTCCTGTACGTCGCCATCTTCGACCTCTGGGATGGGTTTTGCCCCAGCGCACTTGGTCGTAAACTCAGGGGGAGGTCTGGGGATTTCGATCCTATTTGGGACCGGCTGTCCTGTTGATCCGAAACAACCGCTCAAGGCTAAGATAGCTGTCATCATCAGAAGCTTGCATTTCCAATTCAAGTTGGCGATTAAGGTCTTCATGTTTTTCTATCTCCTCCCTGAACTCCATCGCTTCTTTTTCGCGTAGCTGATCCTTGGCCCTTAACGCTGCGTTCAACATGTCAGTAGCTTCGATGTTGGCTGCAGTGCATTCAGCAAAACCCCGGTCATAGGCTTGATTATTGAACCAAACAAAACCTTTGATCAGCATCGCTACAAGGGCAATACCAGCAATGGCGTAAACCCACCCGAAAGGATTAGTCAGAAGTCTCAGCATCGTCCTTTTGCGCCTTGATAGCGGCTTTAATCAGGCCGACTATGAATTGACGCTC
>FUIF01017799.1_pt1 | contig 11424 bp, 13 predicted proteins | sample 1003461 | NCBI WGS metagenome assembly FUIF01 (sample SAMEA80401918, study PRJEB19352) | marine metagenome
AAAGGTAAAAAGTTGCCTTTGAAAGTTAAATTACATATATTTATACTATATAACAATTAAGATGATTACAATTCAAAACATACATTCACTTATCAATACGGCGATATCGTCCCTGACAATTTGGGCGGATTTGTTATGTAGTGATGTCTTTGGAGCGAAGGAATATAATCAACCGAGACAAATATCCGGGAATAGTATGAGTTGATAGTAAAAGGTATATCAATAATATTTAACCCGGATCCAAAAAAAGATTCGGGTTTTTTATTGAAAAAAAGTTGCTTTACTGAAATATAGTTCATATATTTATGTAAGTTAAAAAGATAAGGTCATTGACATATTGGATAAAAAGGAAGGTTGGCAGAGTCTGGCTTATTGCACTAGTCTTGAAAACTAGAGATGTGTTAAAGCATCCATGGGTTCGAATCCCATACCTTCCTCAAGATTAGCCTGTGGTATAACGGTTATTACACTTGACTTTGACCCAAGTAATGGGAGTTCGATTCTCTCCAGGCTAACAATTTATTTCGGGGTGTAGAGGAGCCAGGTTTATCTCGCTACATTTGGGATGTAGAGTACGCAGGTTCGAATCCTGCCACCCCGACAATTTCTTAAATTAATAGTGCCTGAAAAGGAACGTAGAAGCGGTAGGGTAGATTTGCAAAGAGACCTACAACGTTTGCAACACAAATTTAATTTAAGACTTCTAAAAGTTTTATTTTAGAATCTAATTTGGCCTGATAAATGTTATACTACGGCTTATGGAAAGCATAAGCGTAAGGTCCTAAACAATGTATAACTTGATTCAAATACAACTACGCTAAACTGATTAACTGCAGTAAAGGTTTAGAGTGATACCCTCTGGTTTTTACCTATGGGTATTTTTGGAAGTAAAATATTTGCCCTTGAAGCTTTAAGGTGAAGCACATCTCTTTTAAAGATGGGAAGAAGGTTCGATACCTTCCAGGGGTACAAAGTTTGCAAACTTAGGATGATAACCTTAATGTAATTCGTCTAATGGTTAGGACACCGGCATAGCCGGAGGTATAAGTTCGATTCTTATATTATATTTAAATAATCAAATTCCCTCCTTGGCGTAACGGAAGCGTATTTGTTTTACATGCAAAGGGTGCTAGTTCGATTCTAGCAGGAGGTACAGTAAGGTATTAGGAGACTGTTACTAATTCATAGGGGCGTTCGCGGAAGAACGGCTGCGTAGAATTAGATTTGCCTCCTTGGCGTAACGGAAGCGTATTTGTTTTACATGCAAAGGGTGCTAGTTCGATTCTAGCAGGAGGTACAAACAATCCATTCTAGACTGGATTGGCCAGATGGTGAAATTGGTAAACATGGATATATCCTGCTCTATTTATGATATCTGATATAGAGCTTGCAGGTTCGAGTCCTGCTCTGGCAAAATTGGAGACAGAAAGTCGTTCGGATACGGCAGCCAGACTGTAAATCTGGTCTTTAGGGGAGTGGTTCGATACCCACAGGCTCCACAATTCACACTTATAGTTCAACGGATAGAACATTCGGTTACGACCCGGAAGATAGGAGTTCGAATCTCTTTAAGTGTACGAGGCGGAACGCAAACCGAAAGAAGGAAACAGGAAAAATTCGCGTATGCAGTTATCGGTGGGCAAGTCTGCATATAAAATAATAAAATGTTGCCCTTTTTGGAATTTTTGTGTAGATGGTTCGCACGCTAGTTTGAAGCACTAGAGGAGTAGGTTCGATTCCTTCAAATTCCACAATCATTGGACTTGTAGCTCAGAGGCAGAGCGGGTGACTGTTAATCACTAGGTCGGGATATCGTAATTCTCCAAGTCCGCTAAGGTATCGTTTAATCCGTGCAAAACCGATGATAACATATCCAACTGCAATTGGGTAAATATGTTAAAGTCTAAAATAGCAAAACAGAACGCGTTAGATTGCAGTCTTTCGAAAAATTCACCCAGAGGGGTCGCCCCATGAAGGTGGTTTACAAATATTCAATAACCCGTACCACGGAATGTAGCTCAATCGGTAGAGCATTCGCCTGATACGCGAAAGGTAGTAGGATCGTAACCTACCATTCCGACAAAACTAAGGTTTGGTACAAGAATTGGGTTCGAGTCCTAAATAAACCGGAGGTCCGGAATAAGAGTTCGATTCTCTTACTTAGTTTTATTATGAGTATACTACCAGGGTAGGAACTGGTACCTCCGCGTACATGAGGTGTTCTTCGGAACTAAGGTTAGTAAGTCAAGCGTAAGACTCGAGTAATTACAAAGACACGGTGCAAATCCCCCTATACTCACAAAAAAAGGAAGATAAACTATGATGGTGATTAGGATGTCCTGCTAAGACAATCGCTCGTATAAAACGAGTTCGGTTCGATTCCGATTTCTTCCTCAAAAAGTAGTGAGTGAAGCACATCTTTTAAATCAAGGGTTTGTTGCAACACAAAAAGTGGTCCCTAAGCTTACTACTTGCCGATATAGCTCAGAGGTAGAGCAACTCTTTCATACGGAGTAGGTCAATGGTTCAATTCCATTTATCGGTACTATATGGTGTTTGTAGTTCAATGGTAGAATGCTTGACTGTGAATCAAGAGACGAAGGATCGATACCTTCCTTACACCCTAAATACCCATGTGGTGAAACTGGTAAACACAAACGGTTTAAGCCCGTTTGCTTCGGCTTGCAGGTTCGACTCCTGTCATGGGTACAATGTTGGTTGTTGAGTATTATTAACAGTCTAATGGACGAGAGTTCGAATCTCTCCGACTCCACTAAGTTTAAGATTATAATAGGGGTCGACAGGTTTTGACATTAGAAAGAGTGGTAGTAGGAGATTAACATTAACAGTAAACGACGAGTTTGCGATTGCAGCCTAGCGATAGGCTTTAAAGTATTAGACAAGGTTTAAAACTTTAGCGTCTACCCAGAACGAAATCTGGGTAATTTGCCTCCATAGTTAAACGGATATAACAAATCTCTTCTAAAGATTAGTTCCAAGTTCGATTCTTGGTGGGGGTACAAACTGCATCACGGGCTAAGGTAGCCAAATGGATTCCAAACCCATAGGACAGAGTTCGATTCTTTGGTGATGCGCAATATAAATTAAAATAAGTTATTATGAAAAAAATGTACGAAAAAACATTAGTAGTAGATTCAAGCTATATTGCAAGAAGTATTATCTCTACCGAAAGAGCTTTTGTGATTTCGTATAAGGGTAATGCAGACATTGTAGCTGAACACCCAGAAACATTTGGATTAGTAAATCCTAAATTACAAATTAACAAACCCTCTATTATTAGAGTTCATACTTATGTTAATATTAATTTTCAAAAAGTTGCTCTAACTAGAGATAATGTTTTTAAAAGAGATGGATTTGAATGTGTATACTGTGGTGATGATAATAAAAGACATTAACATTAGACCATGTCATACCGCAATCAAAAGGTGGACCAAATACTTGGGATAATTTAGTTACTGCTTGTAAAAGATGTAATAATGAAAAAGCAGATTTAACATTAAAAGAATATGGAAAGGAAATACCAAAACCTCAAAGACCGCATTACTTAATGTTACTGAAGAAAACAAATTATATTCCAGATGAGTGGAAACCTTATTTGTTATTTTAAAAGGCCAGGATGTTCTTGGAGAACGACTAGACTGCAAATCTGGTAGAGTAGGTTCGATTCCTACCTTGGCCTCAAAAAATAAATTAAAATAAATTTGGATATGTAAAATTAATTTCATATCTTTATATAGTAAAAAGATTAAGAGTTCATTGACATATTGGATAAATTATTTGCCTCGGTGCTGGAATTGGTATACAGGGCTGTCTTAGAAACAGTTTATTGTGGGTTCGAGTCCCACCCGAGGTACAAAAAGTTAGACGTTCGAAGGAGAACTGAAAAGGTATTCAAATCACCATTCTAACTTTATTTTAAAGAGAGGTAGTGAAGCTGTCATTATTGTAATATTAAAAGCAAGGGTTCGCTTATTACATTGACAGGAACCCTGAAAGACCCGAAACCTCTCTTAATTTGCTTCCTTAGCTCAACTGGCAGAGCATTTGATTTGTAATCAAAAGGTTATCGGTTCGATTCCGGTAGGAAGCTCAAAAAAATGCGAGTGTAGTATAATGGCTTATTATGACTGGCTTCCAACCAGTAGATGAGAGTTCGATTCTCTCCATTCGCTCAGCAGTTATCTGAACTAGCACTAGGACGATAACTACCATTGGAGGAAGCTAGTCTCACGAATGGTCCTGTGGGTTGTGAACTATTCACATAAAAAGAACTCCCACCAGATAGAGTAGGTGTATACCGAATTGGGTTAAGCTCTATCATTTTGCTCCGTTCGACAAGTGGTTAAGTCATCACCCTTTCACGGTGAAGTCACGGGTTCGAATCCCGTACGGAGTACTAAAATTGGGGATTTGGTGAAATTGGCTATCACGGTAGATTTGCATTCTACAATTCCGAGTTCGAGTCTCGGTTTCTCCACAGAAGATTTAGATATCGGTTCGAATACGATACTGTCCCTGACGAGGGGCGGTTAGTTTAAAAGGAATTTTAAAACAAAATCTATTTTGGTCTCATAGTTAAACGGCTATAATGTCGCCCTGTCACGGCGAAGTTCGGAGTTCGATTCTCCGTGGGACCGCAAACCGCAGGATGGACTGGAGATGGTTCCAGCTCGGTCTCATAAGCCGAACGACGGGGGTTCGAATCCCTCTCCTGCAACTATCAAGGTCTTGTAGCTCAATCGGTTAGAGCAGTTGACTCATAATCAAAAGGTTCCAGGTTCGATTCCTGGCTGGACCACAATTTTATCCAATATGTACTATTTATTTTAATGAGTAACAAACATTTTAAAAATTACATTTGTACGGTTCCTTTTAAAAATATCGAGTTACATGATAAGTTAAGAGTGCTATGCTGTGCTACATGGCTTCCAACATTTCTCCCTGAAAACAAACCTTTAAAACAAACATGGAACTCAGAACAAGCTAATAAGATAAGGGATAGCATTTTGGACGGTAGTTATAAGTTCTGCGATAGTTTACATTGTCCTTACTTACATGAACTAAAGCATGTAGGACCTAAAGGTAATTTAGGTCCATTAGTAGCTAAATCTAACATAGATGGTAAGACTGAAAAAATGCTAGATGATTATAAATCTGGTAAATTAAAACCTACCATTATACAATTTTCGTTTGATAGAACCTGTAATCTTGAATGTCCTTCCTGCAGAGTAAAATTGTTTACCGCTTCCAAAAAGAAAATCACAGAGGTTAAACTTACAATTCGGGAAATTGAAGAAAAATTTGGGGATTCGGTAGAAACGTTGTATATAACCGGCTCTGGAGACCCTTTCATTTCCGTAGGGTTTAGGGATTTTTTAAGAAATTTTGATAGTAGGAAATGGCCGGTTCTTAAAATGATAAGATTACATACTAATGCTACTTACTGGACTCCTAAAATGTGGTCTTCTATGAAAAATGTACATAGGTATGTTACTAGAGCTGAAATTTCGATTGATGCTGCAACAAAAGACACATATGAAAATAAAACAAGAATAGGAGGAGATTGGAATAAGTTGTTAGACAATTTAAAATTTATTTCAACTATAACTACTCTCAAAAGTATAAAACCATCCTTTGTAGTTCAGCAAAAAAACTACAAAGAAATGAAACTTTTTTACGATTTAATGTTATCTATATTCGGCAAAAAAGCAGACATTTATTATGGTAAGATAACTAACTGGGGAACATTCACAGAAGACCAATTCAAAAAAGAACAAATATCGGTCCCCAGAGCATCCAGAGTTTAATGATTTTGTTCGTCAAGTAAATAAAACTCTCCCTGCTAAACAGGTCTTGGCATAATTTACATGAAATTTATAAGTAAAGAAAGAAACTTAATATAGATACAATTAGGGATACGCAGCATTCTATCACGATTCAGCAGCATGTATCGTTAAAGACGGAAAAGTGATAGCAGCAGCAGAAGAAGAAAGGTTTACAGAAATTAAACACGATGCTGAATTTCCATCCAATGCAATAGAGTGGTTACTTATAAATAATAATCTAACTATAGACAAAATGGACGAAGTTTGCTGGTATGAAAATCCTACAATTAAAAAAGATAGAGTTGAAAAAATATTTAAAAAACACCCTTTTAAAACGTTTTTACAAAAACGAAAATTTAAAAAAGAACAGAGAGAAAGAAATCCTGAAAGACTCCTTCGAGAAAAGGGTTTCAACGGACCGATTAAGTACACTGATCATCACCTCTCTCATGCTGCTTTTAGCTTTTTTACTTCTCCTTTCAACACTGCCGCTATACTTACTATAGACGGTGTAGGAGAATGGGAAACAGTTACCATATCTAAAGGAACTGATAAAAGTATTCAGAAAATACTTTCTATAGATTTTCCAAACTCTCTAGGAATGCTATATTCTACCATTACTGCATATTTAGGATTCAAACCTAATGAAGGAGAGTACAAAGTAATGGGATTAGCACCCTACGGTAATCCAAAGGGATATTATGAGAAATTAGAAGAGATATTTTACCATACTGACAATAAGTTTTGGATTGATCAAAAATACTTTACTTGGGAGTATTCTGATAAGATTATGTTTAATAAAAATTTATGTAAGTTATTAGAACTCCCACCAAGACTTCCAGAAGATACCTTAACACAAGAACATAAAAATTTAGCAGCTGCCCTTCAAAAAATTTACGAAAAAGAGTTTTTAAGACTTGTACATAAAACTAAACTTTTAACCGGTTTAGATAATTTATGTTTAAGTGGTGGCTGCGCTTATAACGGTGTTGCAAACTCATTAGCATACCAGTATTTTAATAGTGTACACATACCATTTGCTCCATCAGATGCAGGATCTGCTATAGGTACTTGCTTATACCATTATAATGGTCCACGTAAAGATAATACAAGTCCATTTTTAGGTCCGGAATTTAATGACAAAATTATACATAAAGTTGCTCAAAAGTACCTGGATAAAGTTGATGTTTACCACCTAAGTGAAAAAAATTAATCTCAACTGTTGCTTCATTAATTACTTCTAGAAATATTGTTGCTTGGTTTCAAGGTAAAATGGAATTTGGAGCACGAGCACTTGGAAACAGATCTATTTTAGCTACATCTAGGGACCCTAAAATGAGAACAAAATTAAATTCTGTTATTAAGAAGAGAGAAGATTTTAGACCATTTGCCCCTTCAGTATTGCAGGAGGATGCGAATAGATGGTTTTATGTAGAGGAGGATATACCTTATATGAATCAAGTAGTTAATGCTAAGTCTAGATTAATGCCTTCTGCAACACATGTTGATGGATCTTGTAGAGTACATACTGTAACTGAAAAGCAAAACCCTAAATATTACGAATTACTTCAGGAAATAAAGAGAATAGACAAAATAGGTGTAGTATTAAATACTTCATTTAACTTAAAAGATCAAACAATTACTATGAGTCCGAAACAGGCTATCGAAAGATATATAAACTCAGATATAGACTTTTTAGTAATTAATAATTTTTTAATAAAAAAGAAATGAATATAATTAAATGGATTAAATCCAAAATTAATAATTGGAAATTAAATAGGGAATATAAACGTAAGATTGCTGAACTTAAAAAAGAGACCCGTTTACATATAAGAATTTTTAGTGCTATTTATTTTATATAGAACACTACTATGGCGGATTTTACCGGAAAGGAAATAAGAAATACCTATCAGAGGCTTCTACAATTAGATCAATTTATTGTTCAAAACGGTACAGGATCAATTAATTTAGAAAAAGTTAATCTTGATGGTGATTTAACTATTACCGGCAGTCAAGTAATAACAGAAGATCTACTTGTTCATGGAAACATTACAGCACAGCAGTTTATTTCTACTACAGTTAGTTCCTCTGTAATATACCAATCCGGTTCTACTCAATTTGGTGATACAATAGACGATACACACTCCTTCACAGGTAGTTTAAATATAAGCGGTAGTGTAGTAGTTAAAGAAACAGTTGAAGCGAAACAAGGTGCTTTTGGAGCATTCTTTGCTAACCCTCAAATAATTGATGAAAATATAACACTACCTGCAAATTACAATTCCAGACTATACGGTCCAATAACAGTAGCAGCTGGAAAAACTCTAACAGTAGGTTCAAACGCAAAATTAGATATAATAGACATATAAAATGAGTACATTAAAAGTAACAAATATTGAACCTCAATCTGGTTCAATTGTACATTTGAACGGAGATATAGTAGGAACAGGTTCGATAGAATTTAATGGTGTAGGATGGCCGGTAGAAGGTGAAGAAAAACACCTTATTAAGACTAATCCATTTATACTTAATTTAGATAGTGGGAATAGAGACTATGAATACCTTGGAGTTGCTTTAGAGCACGGTACAGCAAGTTTAGGTGGATATAAATATAATTCACTTTCAATCTATGCTTTTGATAACCATGAAAACCCTACTTACGGAGCAGAATTTAATGTTGGTCCTTTACGAACCCATATGAGAATATTCCTTCAGGTTCAACAAACGATCTTGCTAATGTTTCTGTTTCGGATAACGAAAACGGTTCTTCTATTGCATTAGTATATGCTACCGAAGTGCAAATACTTAATTATACAGGAAGTTTACTCAAGCTAGGTAACGCAGAATCTAATACATTTCTTTACTCTAGAAACTTTGCTATTTCTGCCTCTACATCGGTAACCGGTAGTTTAAATATATCAGATAACCTTAGCACTAGTGTACATAGTAATATTGACGGAACATTAACAGCCTTAAATGCAGCAACATCCTCTTATGCAACCTCTGCAACTCACATAAGTGTAGGAGAATTAAAAGCTTTGGTTTCAAGTTCTGCTACATATGCAGAGTTTACCGGTTCAGTCTTAGCATTATAGAATATTTAAATAAAAACTAAGGGGATAGTTTGTAACTATCCCTTTTTTTATTATCTTATATTAAAGACAATAGTGTCGTAGCACCACTTTAAAAACACGTTTATGAATAAACAAGAACAATTAGAGAAAGATCTGTTTATAGTTGACCAAAGACAGACTATACAAGATCTAAAGGATATTCCTGATCCAAAATTACACCAAATTATTTCATTTGTAAAATCTGCTATTCGTATTCTATTTTGCTTTATAGGTATTATAGGATTCTACGAGCTAGGATTTTTTGGTTTATTATTAGCTGAAATAGTTGGTATTTACGAAGAATTAGTTTAAATTAAAGTTATGGGAAAATTTCAATCAACAAAGGTCTTTGACGGATTTAGTACGGTATTTCGTCAATGGAGGGCAGATGGTACCCACTGCCAAAAATTACACGGATATGGAGTATCTTTTAAACTCTGGTTTGAAGGAGAATTAGATGAAAGAAACTGGGTCTGGGATTTCGGAGGAATGAAAAGAGCTAAAGGAACAATCGATGGGATGTCTCCTAAAGATTGGATGGATTTTATGTTCGATCATACCTTTATCGTAGCCGAAGATGATCCATTCAGAGATTCTTTTTTAAAGATGGATGGAGCAGGTGTAGCCCAGGTAAGAATTGTACCTGCTACTGGGGCAGAGCAATTTGCTAAGTTTGTGTATGATAAAGTAGGTCCATTCATAGAGACTGAGACTGAAGGTCGAGTAAAAGTTATAAAAGTAGAATTCAGAGAACACGGTAAAAACTCAGCAATATATGTCCCTAGGTAGAATAGAAGATTATGATAAAAATCTACCAATAGTAGAGATTTATACTGCGGTGCAGTCTGAAGGTTCAAGAGCCGGGTATCCGACAGTAGTTATTAGAACTACAGGATGTACACATAGATGTTATTTTGGTGAAGGAGGGTGGTGTGATAGTTGGTACACTTCTATACATCCTGAAAAAGGAAAATACACCTTTAATGATATTATAAAAGCATATGACGATAACCCGCACATCACTGAAATGATGTTAACAGGTGGTTCACCTTCAATGCATGGAAAATTAGTCAACGAATTAACACACTTAGCACATGAGAGAGGCCTTTTTATTACTATGGAGAATGAAGGCTCCCATTACCTTGAAACTGACTATCCTATCAATCTATTATCGATATCTCCTAAGTTTAGCAACTCAGTACCTATCATCGGTGTTCCAACCCCTCAAGGTGGAATCACGGACGAAAGAATGGTAAAACAACACAATAAGTTTAGACTTAATTATGATGCAATTAAAAAAAGCATTGCATATCATTCAGATTATCATTTAAAACCAGTATGGGACGGTAAAGATGAGAAGTCTTTACAAGAAATACTAGATTGTATCAAAACTCTAAACGCACCTCAAGACAAAGTATGGTTTATGCCAGCAGGTGATACAAGAGAAGCATTACAAAAATCATACCCACTTTTATTCGACTGGGTGAGAGATAATGGATACAGATTAACATGGAGACCGCATATTATTGCGTTCGAAGATCAAAGAGAGGTTTAGTCTTACTATTTATTTTTAAAAATTATGAGTTATATAATTGGATCACCTTGTGTTAGTACCTGCGATACTGCTTGTGTTGATGTCTGCCCTGTAGACTGTATTCATGGCCCTATTGATATAGACGGTCAAGGAGCAGAAGTAGCAGGAATGACCAAAGAGGAAATAGAAGGGAAAATGTTATATATCAATCCTGATGAGTGTATAGATTGCGGTGCATGTTTACCTGAATGCCCTGTAAAAGCAATTTTTGACTCAGAAGAAGAAGCAATAGAAGCAGGCGAAGAAGAATATGTCCATAAGAACTATGAGTTTTTTGGATTAAAATTTATAAATTAAAATATGACTTTAGATAAATTAATAAATATTTGCACACCAGATACTAAAATTACAGTTAACGGTAAACCGGTTTATGATTATAAGTCCGGAAATCTACCATACGTCTACCTTATATCTGATTCGTACGAAGGAATTGAAGATGAGAATATAGACTTTTCGGAATTAGTAGATTTCTGCAATTCTTTATTACAGCCTCATCAAACTATTGAATTTGCAGACGAATTTACTAATGAACCACTTAAAAACTTTATATGTCAAAACGGAATTTTAAACTTAACCTACTAGTATTATTAGTAGTAACTCTTTCTTATGGTCAAGAAAGAAGAAACCAAGTATCTTTTAAAGTAGGTAATTTATACGAAGGGATTTACTCTGAGGTATACGAGCAACCACTAGAAGTAAGATATACAGTTAAATGTCCAAATGGTCAAGCATCTAGAACCGGTATGGATTTTTATACTGATGATGAAATACATACTTCTGATGATGAAGACTACTCTAAAAACATATGGGATAAAGGACACCTAGCGCCTGCTGCTGCTTTTTCCTGCGATAGAGAAACCCTAAAAAAGAC
>FUIF01000295.1_pt1 | contig 11418 bp, 9 predicted proteins | sample 1003461 | NCBI WGS metagenome assembly FUIF01 (sample SAMEA80401918, study PRJEB19352) | marine metagenome
ATAATGAGTTAATTTACGAATAGATATTGTATCGTTTCCATTAATACCACCTACTTCAAGATGAATTTTTCGTTGATAATCGCCATATTGCGTCATAAAACAACCATTAGCACAAAACATATTTACATCTTCTGGTGTATAACAATTAGTTCTAATTTCTTTTTCAATAATTTTGTTAAATCCTTTATGTTGTGATTTGGGTGTGTATGAAAATTTAACATAAATTTTAAAACCAACAATCTTTTCTATTACTACTTTTAATTCATCAATAATTTCCATAGCATATTTATCAAGCAATCCATCTTTGTTTATGTATGTGTAATTAACCATCTTTGTTCCGTTTGTTTGATTTGTTTTTGTGATTAGATTTATAATAATAGCAAATCAAATTTATATAATAAAATTAATAAATGCTCTTTTTAAAAGAGCAATTTATATTATTCTGAATCATAATCTTCATCTATTTCTATTAAACTCATAAATATTGCAACGAGGTCAGGTCTTTTAGATTTCATTAATATTTTAATTATTTCTTCATAAGATTTTAACATAAAGTCTATATATATACTAATATATAAAAAATGATAAAACAAGGAAAATATGGAAGTATAAATGTTTTTATTAATGATCTATTTATATCTTCATTTCCAGTAGGAGATAAATGGAATTTAGATTACTATAAAAAAAAGAGCAATGAAGCTCTTTTAAAAGGAATGAGAGATGAAAATATAAAACTGAAAACTATGATAAAAGTATTCTTTGAAATTATACATAACTTCTATCATATCAAAAAACAAAAAAAAAGAATGAGTGGAGAAGACCACCAATTACTATTTATGGCTGTATTATCTTTAATAAAACTTAATAAAATTAATCAAGATGATTACTTACTTATTTGTTGTAGAAAAAAACCAAAGAAACTTAAGGTCTATTAGTCCTCTTTTGATTTTGTTGTAAAACTGTTTGAGCTACATTTAAATCTGCTTCAATATTCTTTATTACTTTGTATATTACTCCACTACTATCATCTACAGTTGCTTCTGTTCCATCAGGGTCAGCTATGATTGTTTTTATTGTATTTATTGTTGTTGGTCTTGTAACTGTAAAAGATATTTGTGAAGATTCTAATGTATAAGCATCAGAGTATCCATTAACTTTATTTACTACAGCACACACAGGAAGATTAACTCCATTCCTAACTCCTATGTATTCTTGGTCAGGAAGTATATCAGATTTTATCAGATAATATGGTCTTGTTGATTTTATAGGTAGACTTTGAGCTCTTATTTCTGTTGATGTTCCTTGTATCTGTATAACAGGATAAACTGGAGCAGTAGTTTGTCCATCAAAATTACTTGGAACAAAAAAAGGAACTGGAAGTATAGGAGTAAAAGCTATTGAACCATATGGATTTACATAATATTCTTCTATCTCTGCATTATTGACTCTAGCATTTGTTGTTACTAAATTTGTATTTGGAAGACTTGTATCTCCTATCCTCTTTTGAAAATTATCTGTATTTTCATTAAACTGATTATATTCAAATCCTAATATCTTCCATAATGAACTCTCCCACTCAGATTCAGATAAACCAAAATTACTGAAAACTACTCCTGCGTGTGAATCAAATACAGAAAACAAACTTAAATTTGTATTTGGTGGTATAGTTGATTGTGTATTTGTTTTATTTATATCCATAATCTCTATAAAAGGAATCATATCAGGACAAAATGTAAATTTTGATAAAACCTTGTTTATCTTATATACTTCTTGACCTACTGATTCTGCTAGTGGAACTAATGAAGCACTTGATTTTCCACCCACTATCTCTCCACTATCAAATTGTCCAGTTACATATTCAGGAGTATATAAATCACTGAAATTAAATCTATTTGATACTGTATCAAAATTTACTAATGGAGCTTGAGCACCTACATAAACTAATGGAACTATATTAGCAGGAGTATTTGGAAAATCTTGTAATAATCTTGTTCTTATTCTTGTATTTGAACCATTAGTAAAAGCATTACTTCTCAATTGACCATTGTATAAATTTATGAATCTATTTCCATAAGCATTTGCGTGATAATCCCAACCAAATCTAAATGACCTAACCATACTAGTATTGAATCCAGTTTGTAACATTCTTCTATAAGTATTTGAAGCATTGTTATCATTCAAATTATTATAAAAACCATATGAAGCATTCAAAGCTTCAGGTATACCTCCTAATCTTTCTGTTGTTAAAGCTATATAAGCTTCGTCATTATGTATATATTTTTTAGCAAATCCATAACATAATTTATTATATGAATCTTCTCTATGATCCCATTCAAAATTATCATTATTAAATTCATCTTTTCTTGATTCATCATAATATATAAATACTGGAGCACTTCTCATATCCCACCCTTCAGGTTGAGGACTTCCAAAGATATTATAGTAAGTTACAATATTATCATCTCCTAATACATTATCAGGAGTTCTTTCAGTTGTTCCAGCATAAAATGTATCGGGTTGATTAAATATTGCTGTATTACCATGTAATATTCTAGCATTACTAGCATTCAATTCATAACTAGGATTTAAATTTGAATACTTTGTTGTTATTGAAGCATTATTACTAAAATCAAATAATTCTGGATATAAAGCTTGTGATTCAAATAATCTTTTAAATCTTTTTAACATTGTTACTCCACTGAAATCAGGATTATCAGGGTCTTCATCCCACTTTAAATTAGTAACAATTAAACCGACGTGCGATGTATTCAATTTTGTTATTTCTGAATCTGAATCAGATAAAGAAGCACTTATAGGAAATAACATTTCAAAAAATCCTCTACCTCTTGTTGTTACTCCACTTGTATTACTATATTCTCCGTGTAAATCTCTACCATTAATAAATAACTCAGGTCTCAATACTCCTATTGATTGAAAACCATTATAATATTCTAATGATTCATCTGATGATTGAGAAGCACTACTAGCACTTGTAAAAAATTCAAAATTCTTTTTAGAACATAAATGTGGACTACCTGATTGAAATGTTTGAAATGTTGGACTTTCATTTTTGATTGTTAATGGAGTATTGTTGATTATATTGAATTGTTGATATTCTGCTATACTTGATGGAGCTTTTGTTTTTAATGTTATCTTTTCTGCTGGAATATTCTTTTGTATTTCTGAAGTTAATGTTGAAGCAATATTACTTGGAGAATCAAAACCTATATCTGTTTTAAAATTTATTATCTTTTTGTATGGAATATATTTATGAGTCCAAGGTGGTAGATAAGAAGTATTCAATTGTGAAGCATTACTAGCACTTGTAGGATCATAATATTTTATACCATCTCTTACAAAAATAAGAGCTCTTGAATTATCATTTCTGTATAATAGTTGTGATATCTGATTTGGTTGATTATTATAATCATAATCAGCCATACATAAATTCTCTAATAAATCATATCTATTTCCATTTTCAGAACTAGAAAAAGAAAAAGTATAATTACTTTCTACTGTTGCTCCAGTATCAGAAACATTTAAACTAGTCCAACATTCAGAATATGTTGCATCATTTGCTTCTGATTCATCTTCTTTTTTATCAAATCTTCTTGGTAAATTAAAATATTGTTCTCCATTTAAATTCTTGTAAAATTGTATTTCAACATTAGCTTCATTATCTTTAACTTCAAAAGTTCTTGAAACATTTTGAGTAAATGTTTGTTCAAAACCTTCTATTGTATTACAAGCATTTCCTGAACCATTTATTAATGTTTCTCCTAATTCATATTTTAATCCTGTGCTTTTTCCAGTAAATTCAATTACTTCTCCACCAGCTCCAATACTACTAACATAAGCACTATGAACTGATACTTGGTCTCCTATATTTAATTTTAAACCATCTCCAACTCTATTTGTAAAGACAGCTTTAGATTCATTATTAACATTAGCTTCATACTCTAAACTATTCTTTCTATTACAATCTAATAATATAGTTTTTTGATATCCACTACTCATCTATATTATTATTATACATAAAAAAAGTTTACAAAAAAATTTATAGCATTTATAGCATTTTAACTATACACTATTAAGCATCATAACAAACTAAAACGCCGTTACTAAGATTAGCAAACTTGGCTTGTTCCAAATAAACTCTTTGAGTGTAAGTGTGAACATTTAACTTAGTGTAGTTATGGAATAACTCAATACCACGAGCATTTACTCTTTCTCCTTTATTTAATCTGTATGCTTGTCTGAAGAATCTTCCTGATATGTGGTCATTTCTGTAATTTTCAAAATGATCTTCAGTTAGATTATCAACTTCAGAAGTATAACAAGCCTTTGGAACAAATGGTTGTGTTCCTTCTGCTTGTTGAACATTGTGGAAGTGTCTAGCATTGTTATTAACATCAATAGGATACAAGAACTCTCCATTGTATTTAACATTAGCAACTAAAGAAGCACTGAAAGAATCATTACCTAAACTATTAGTTGAATACATAGCTCTTGAATTGTAAGCATTCAATAAATGCTGTGATTCAGAAGCATTACTTAATGAAACAATCAATTTTGTAATTATCTTTCCAGCTCCTCCAACATTTCTAATGTTATTTAGTCCTGAAGCACTCTCAGTAGCAGTGAGAGTTTGTTTAGACAAATGGTAGTCCATATACGACATAGTCATATTAGAGTTTTGTCTAGCAAAAGCATCCATTACTTCTGTAGGGTAGTATATGTGGTCTGAAACAAGTTTTAAAGAATCTAAATCAATATCTAAATCTGCTCCAGTAACAGTAGCTCCTGACCTAACACTAACTCTCTTACTACCAGCAAGAGTAGAAGCAAGTGGAGTAAAGTGGAGTTCTATACTTACACTCTCTCTCATGAGATATAAAGGTAGCTGGTTCATCTTGAGGAAACTAAAGAGCGATGATAGATTAACTTGAAACTCTCTTTTATTTTTAAGATTCATATAATTTTGGAATGTTGTTTTATTATTAGTAGGGTCTTCATCTCTATCATATTCTCTTCCTACATCAATTCTAATTTCATCTGCGGTAGTATCAGTATCTTCTTCATAATGAAAACCAAAATTAACAGATTTACCAGTTGTAAGCATTTCTCTTTCTTTAGCATTCTCTCCACTGATAAACATAGAGCGGTAGGCTTCATAATGATTCCAGTCTTCAGTAGAGTTTATAGTTTTAGTTCCAACCTTGAGAACAGCTCTTTCAATTATAGAATTAGCACCAACATTCAAAGGCACAAAGGAATCAATATCAGTTTGAGCCATACTGAAAACAATTTTAGAATTGCTGTGAAGTAAACCTTTATTTTCTAAAACAAATCTACAGAAAGACTGACTTTTAACAACGGGCTCGAGTATATCGCTGTCCACAGACATTTGCATATTAGTAGGTAATGCTCCAATTCTTACAATATCAGGAACATTTGCTGGAGCTGGAGAAACTTCAGGAGGGTCAGTTGCTCTAACTTCTTCTTTAATTTCACTAGACATATTAGACATAGACATATCAGACATAATTTTTATATTATATCAAATAAAATAATTTTACAAAAAAATTTTAGTTTTTTTTTAAGAGCTATTTTCCAATTTCTTTCATAGTTTTTTTATGAGCTTCAGTAAAGCTCATTCCTTCTCTCATTAACTTTTTCATCATATTCATATGTTTTTTAGTATGATGAACTGAATGTTTTTCTAATGCTGTTAATTGTCTTTTAGTCAATTCTTTTTTCTTTTTCATAGGGGGTTTGTTTTTCATAGGGGGTTTTGTTCCATAAGCCATTTTATAATCTTACAAATATTTTTTTCTTTAATTCATAATTTGAACTGAACCACCTGAAGATACCATAGTATTTCTTGCGTGGACAAATAAATACAAAGCATTAGGATTATCAGTAGTTAAATCACTTTCAATTTGAAGACTAAATGGAACATTACTGAAATCAACACCATTACCAGATATTTTATCATACACAACACCAATACCAGCAGTTAATCCACCTTCAGCATACTTCTTATAATCTAATCCTGAACCATTGAATCCAACAACTCTGTTATTTGTAGGAGACACAGAAGTCCTTTCAATATTAACAAAGTTATCAAGAGCATCCAAGAAGTTTCTTACTACATCAGAAGGAGCAACTTCAATCCTATCATCATCTTTCTGTGGAGTATCAATATTGTAGTGGATAGGAAAGCGTTGATTTGCTCTGTTAAATACTAATGATTTTAGTTCTGCTATAGCATTATTAGTATTCATAGGATATGAAGTTAACATACCATTTTGAGATAAATTGTTTAAGAATGTAACTGGAACAAAAGATCCAAATACTCCTAAAACATTAGATTGTCCTAGATTCAGATTTACAACAGCATTAGTAGAATTAATAGTTTGGTAGAAAGTAGAAATAGTATTGAATTCAAAAGTGTTACTTGGACTGCTATTTAATCTTGAGAGTGTTTCAGCATCAGGAACAACAGTTTCAGCAACTAATGATAATTCAGAGAGTTCATAGAAAGCATCAGTAAAGGAAGTGCTTGTATCACTTTCAGAGTAAAATATATTGACGTCGGGACTCAAATTTATAGAAACCTCCACGCCCCCAAGACCCCAAGTCCTAGAAAGCGGTATTGGCTCCTGAGAATTTAGGAGTCCTGAGGTAAGACTAATACAGAAAGAATTACCACCAGTTAAAGTCTTTGGATTATTTACAAATGTTTCTCTTTGTCCTTCAAAGTTAGGAGTAATTAATGCATTATTAGATAACCAATTAATTCCATCGGCGCTACTTGTTTTTGCTGGAAGGTATGTAGCCATCATTTGTTGTAATTACGTATAGTTTCGATCGACTGCTTAGTGCGATGAGTAGAAAAGGACAGTTGGTCAATTACAGAATATACACCGATAGAATCACTCATAAATTGTCTTGTAGCATCAACAGGAATCTCACCGACACCTGAAGCAGAAACTCCTTTGAATGCCGAGAACTTACCACACAATCTAACACTACCACCAATTAAATATTCATCTCTCTCTCCAATCTCAAATCTTAATACAGGATTACCATTCTTAAAACTAACTTTACCATTAGCTAGAGTATTTGCTGGAAGGACTTCAATGTTCTTATTCATATTTTTTATAATATAAATAATAAAAAAATTTTAAAGAAAAAAAAATATTGTTAAAAAATTATGTTATTTGCTCTTTTTAAATCTCAACAGAAATAGAATCTCCTTTAATTTCAAGAGTTCTTAAATGTGCTACAAATGAATGAATTAACATATTCTCTCTATCTGCTGTTTGAGTAGGATGATTGTATTCTAATTGAACTGAATAATCTTTACCACGAGTATCATATACACCATCATTGAGAGAAAGAGCACGACCTATGACTGCGTTGCGTTGGAATGCTTTGAATGAATGAGGTTCTATACCAGCCATCAATAATGCTTTTTCTAATTCAATCAAAGGAACTTGAGAGATACTGGTTTTTGAAGCACTTAATGTAGTATCAACTTTTCTAGATGGTTGAAGGCGATTTTCATAGGTCATTTGATAAGCACTTAAACCATTCCATATACCTCTTAAACCATTAGAATTACTACGAACAACTAAATCTTTTGGATCTGATTCAATCAAATAAGTTCCATTACATGAAATAGTATCAGCAGTTCCTTTAGTATTACTGGCGACTGGTATGTGTAAAATACTACGAGCTCTTGAGTTATTGAGTGGAAGTCTAACCGTTGCGTTTACTTCAGAAGACAATAATGAATATTTGTAGTTAGTGTATGAAGGATAATCATATCTCATAGTTCCTTGTTGACTTAAACCTCTCATTAATGATTGAGTGTAACCATCAGGCATCTTAACTTCTCCAACAATCAAATTAACATTCTTTAATGTATACGAAGCTTCATAGGAAGTTCTAGTATCAACAGCTGTAGAAAACATAGCACTCTTACCAGTAACTAATGAAGCACTTGTAACAGCAGCAGTAGAATCTTCACAAGTAATCTTAATAGCTCCATTTCCTGAATCAGCAGTAGCATCATATTCAATAGTTTTAATTTTGAAGTGTGGAGCATTAGTTAGAGAACCATCAGTAGCAGTTGTAATAGATGCGTTTGTAGTAGAGCCATTAGTAATAGAATCAATATCTATAAACTGGAAGGTTTCTCCCACAACCATCGGAAAATTTTGAATACCAATTTGATTGTTAGTTCTCTTTACGAAAAATGAAGGAAGAGTTTCTCCAATACCTAATGAAGCATTAGCATCTGTTTTACCTCTGAATATTGGATTCAAAGAAGGGTATCTTTCTTTAAGAACACCATCTAATTGTCTGAAAACGAATCTTGGTTCTTCAGTCAAAATTTCTAGACGGACACCATCAACTAACATATTAGCAAAAACACGCTCACTTTGGAAAATTCCTGATGGTATTGGAATTAATACTTTAGCACTAGTAAAGTCAGCATTAGTAAAAGAAGCACTTGTAGTTTGTGTATTGTCTTCTCTCTTGAAGTAAGGATTGGTAATAGTATTGTTACTATTTGTGCAAGTTTGACCTAACTCTCCACGATTAAATGGATTCCATTTGGTAGCACCTTCAGTTAAACACCTCTTATTCTTTAAAGTTTCATTTGTATCATAATCATATCTTACAGTAGAAAGCACATTCACATTGTTAATCTCTTCAAGTAATACTCCTCCATTTGTAAGAACTCTAATATCTCTGATTAAAGTTTGTGTAGCAGATTCACTATCTAATTGAAGTCTAGTAGGAACTGCTCCACTTGGAAAAGTAAGAGAAACATTACATTCAATGTAACAATCATTTGGTTGGAAGAATTGAATGGTAGGTGGAATGAAAAAGTTAATACGCTGTTGTGGATTGAAATCTAAACCATTATCAGCTGGTATACTTTTTGTTTCTTGAGCAATAGGAATCATATCTTCAGCACGAAAAAAAGAGGAGGACATTTATTTATAATATAATAAATAAAAAAATTTCAGAATTTCTCGGAATTTACATAAATTTTAAAAAGAGGAACTTGGTCTAATTTGAGCTGTATTATCCATTGTTCTTGAAGCTATCATTCCTTGAGATGCGAGTATAGGACTAACTACTTGTGATTGTGCTTGTGCGTTTGCTGTATCTTCATCTTTAGATTCTCCCTGTTGGTCAGCTTTCTTTTGACCTATTACATCTTTAAGTTCTCCAACTGTTCCAGTAACCGCTTCAACTGCTCCTGATAATGCTCCTATTGGAGCTAGAAAAGGTAAAGCAAGAGACACAGCATCTATTCCACCACTAACAATACCAGCAATATCAGAAGCTTTATCCCAACCATTCATTTTTTTATAATCTCCATCTGTTATCTTTACAATATCAGTTATACCACTTGTAATACCCATAGCAGTTCCAGCCACTTTATTAACTGTGCTTATTGTATCTGTAGCTTTACTTATCCTATCTATACCTTCATTTAATCTTGAAGCAAGTTTATCACTTTCAGTTACAGTTTCTTCTGTTTCTTCTACTGCTGGTGCTCCTGAACCTGCTGTGGAACTTCTAGCTCCTTCTGTTCCTTCTTGACTGATTCATTAGCAGGAGGTCTATTTGTTCCTTGTGCTTCATCTCTAGCTGGATTTTGAACTTGTGATGTTAAAGGAGCAGTTGTAGAATTATCTTGTGGTCTTATTAATGTTAAATTTGATTCTTGAGATCTTAATGCTGGAGCTCCTAATATATCTCTAACACCAACTCTAGCTCTCTCTGTAACTTCTCCACCACCACCTCTAATAAAATTTCCAACATTACTATTAGCAACTGTATTTCTTAAATCAGATAAACCTGAACCAACACCGGTTAAACCTTTATTCATTCCACCAGCAATTAAAGATAATCTATCTCCAGCTCCAGCTCCTCTCAAATATGCTTTGAATCCACCTGCTTTATTAATATCTTGATACATACTATAAAACTGACCTACATCATTACCAACTGTAAATAAATCTCTTGAACCACTAACTACTTCATCATTTCTTTCTTGTTGATTTAATGTAGATAAGTTACTATTTAATGTTCTTTGTAATTCATCTATAGTTCTTTTTCTAATATCTTCAGACATTCTGTTAGCTCTAATAGCTTCAGAAGTCATAGCATTTTGATTAGATATTCCTTCTTCAAATCCAAAATCACTCATATTTATAATATATGATTGATAAAAAATATAAATTAAAAAAAAGAGTTATTTATTCATCATCTGTTTCTTCATTTGTTTCTGTAAAGTTTTGTCCCTCTGCTATAAGTTTTTCAAAGTTATGGTATGCTTTAGGAGGATTACTCTGTAAATCTAAGTGTAAAAAATCATATCTATTAGGGGTAGCCTTTCTGTATATCTCTAAAAATTTTTTCTCTCCACCAAAATTATCTCCATAAGATTCTGCTATTAATTTTAGCTCTTTGATATTAGGGAAAGGACTACCAATAATGACGTTCGTTGCATTAGCCCTAATGACTGGACTAACAGCACCTGTGAATTTTTGACTACTGAACAAGTAGAGACGTACGTTTACGTGCCTGAAGCGCGAGGCGAGAGCATTAGCACTGGAATTTTGAGGGATTGACCCCAAACAATCATCTACTATAATTGCTATGTCTTCCATCTCTTCTTTTGTTTCAAATCTTTTTTGTTTAGCTACAATACCATCTATAATTGAATCATCATATTGGTCAAATGTATTAAATGCTTGTCTAACATAACGGCTTGTAATATCATTTGCGATTGTATTACTTATTATATAAGTCTCATCAAATCTCTCTTGAGCATTGTAAAAATCTTCATTAAGTAAAAGGTTACTAATAATGGTTGAATTAGAAACAGATATATTATTACAGTAAAATCTATGTTCTTCACTATCTACTGTAATATCATAACATTGAACTTCTCCATAATACTCTTTTTTATTTATTTTACTAATACCAGTTTTAGTTATAATTTCTTCATTATCACAATCTTTCATTTGTTTCATTCCATTTTTAGTATGAATTTTATGATTTTCAGTTAATATCAATTCATTATTATTTTCTAGAACAATTTTATAACATTTTTTAATTCCTTGTTTAATAACATCTTCTACTTCTACAAATCCATTATCAGTAAATACTTTATCTCCAATATTAACATCTTTGATATATTTATTACCTTTTTCTGTTTCTACTAATGAATATTCAAATAAGCACTTCCCAGTTTTCACTGGAGATATCATTAATACAAGTGCCCCACCACCAAATCCTTCTACTTGTGGTAGATGTGGATGAACTGGAGGATGTTTAGATGGTATAGGGTCAGGGTCTTTTACTCTGTATATTTTAGGCACA
>FUIF01019379.1_pt1 | contig 11394 bp, 14 predicted proteins | sample 1003461 | NCBI WGS metagenome assembly FUIF01 (sample SAMEA80401918, study PRJEB19352) | marine metagenome
ACCCCGACGCGACGTCAGAATACCAAGTAATGCCAGGTCAAGTTCATACTACCGTGCAAAACGGCGGTTATGAGGGTGCCGCGGTCTACGTTGACTCGGTAAACGGTACCGCAGGTACGCTAACTGGGGTGAACGGTACAAGTACAAAACCTGTAGACAGTTTAACGGACGCCTACGTTATCGCGGCGGCTAACAATATAACAACATTTAGGATAGTTTCTGGCTCGTCTGTAACGCTTCCCGCGTCTTCGACTAGCCGGTCGGTTTGCGTCATTCGTTCGTTTTTGAGCGAGAATTGAAAAATGAAACAGTTTTATAAATATGAAAATGAAGCAATGCTTTCATTACACCAATTTGCAACCGTTATGGGCTTCAGACAATCAATCTAAAGGTAACACTATTCCAGATAATCATCAACCACAGCTACCCATAGCAATATGAGGCCAAGCAAATTCAAAAAACCCATGACCCACTATGCAAAAAAGTGGGGCGCGACATCCATGACAATCAGCAACATGGCCAAAAAGGGATGCGATTGGGACGCGGATGAAAAGGAATTGGCGCGATGGCTTATTGCCAACTGTAAACGCAAGCCAGCCAAAATGACAAAGCTTATCAAAGAGATATTGCAGCCGACTGATTTGAATGAGAGTGCAAGCAAATCAAAAGCAGCATCACTAGAGGACATGCGCGAATATTACAGTGTTCAGCTAAACACCGCGACGAAGTGCAAAGATGTCAACCATGAGGCCGTCAAATTCTGGAATGATCTTTTGCTCAAAGCTGATGAATCAATACGCAAGAGCCAAGCCCATGAAAAAAAGCTTGGCATAGAAAAAGGCGAGCTTTTAAGTCGTTCAGAGGTTGAGCGCATAATCAAAGCATCTATTTGGGCCGGGAATGCTTGCATTGATAAATTCAGCAAACAGATCGCGCAAAGGTTAAGCAATCTGCCACCTCAAGACGTTCACAAAGCACTCAAGCCGCAACTGACTGGCATGATTATATTTGAGGGTATGAGGCGAGTGACGAAAACGCCCGGTGAAATAAACGTGCCGCAATGGGTTGCTGATTGCTACCAGACTGAAAGAAGCCTCTACCTTGAGCCGTGAAAGATAAATTTATTGCCTATAATGAAGCTGACCCGATTGACTGGCTTGAGGCTAGTGTGCAATTGGATTATGGCAACTTCAAGCGTGAGAATCACCCGCTGATGGTTGAGCCGTTGAGGATGGCGGCAACTAAGCGCGGCGGCTATGTTGGGTTGATTGGATCAGTGCAACACATCAAAACTTTGACGGCACAGCTTGTGCAACTTTATGGCTTGCACACATCACCATGCAACGCGGCGCACTATGACCTTACAACCGATGCGCTGAAAGAATTCAGCGATGACAAATTTGTGCCGTTGATTGACAACACTGACAGAATCACAAGCTTGATACCTGACCAACCATATCGTCGCACCAAGCTTTACACGTCAACGCCATACGGATATATTCGGTTGCTCTCTGCGGGCATCATGGCAAACCGGAACTCGAAAACGCTTGAGCGAATAACTGCTGACGAATCTTGGGCATACGAGGATGACGAGGGATGGCTTGAGCAAATCCACGACAGGCAAAGCTCGTTTCCGTGGCAATGGCAAATGTTCTTGCCTAGCTCAGGGCAAACTGCGGGAAGCCAGCTTGATGAGTTATGGAAAAAATCAACGCAACGCACTTGGCATGTAAAATGTGATTGTTGCGGTGAAGAGATACCATATATTTGGAAACAGCCAGCGGTGAACGGTGAAGTGCCTCCGGGCGGCATGAGGTATGCATCAAGCAAAGATGTTACAAGTGATGAAGGCGTGATTGATTGGGTAAAGCTGAGAGAATCAGTTTATTACCAATGCCAGTTGTGTGGCGGCCGCGTTGAATGGTCAGCGGCAAACCAAGACAAGCGAAACAGGCAAGGCCGATACATTGCAATGAATGACGGTGCTGACCCTGACATTGAGTTTTACCATTACAATGCAATGGCACACGTTCCGTGGCCTGAGCTAGTAACCAAGTGGAAAGAAGCGACCATCGCACGAAGCCGTGGTGACCTCTCAAAGCTGGAAAACTTTGTAAGGAAACAACTAGCTCAACCTTGGAACGAAAGTGATTACATTTCTGATGAAGTCCAGCAAGATGGCAGAGGCGATTATATGCTTGGCGAAAAATGGGAGGCAGACAATGACCCGCTCTTATTCCTGACTTGTGACGTTCAGAAAGATCACTTTTATTGCGTAGTCAGAGCATGGTGTATAATCAACGGCGTTTTGCATTCGCGGCTGATTGAGCGTGAGCGGGTTGTCAGCGTTGGCCAGATTCGTGACCTTGCTGACAAGCATCACATCTTGCAAGACGGCGTTCGCGGCTCACGTGTTTTCCTTGATGGTAACTACAACACTACACAAGTGCAACGCATAGCGGCTGAAAATGGCTGGCAGGTTTTCCGAGGCGATAAAGCAGCAGACTTCCGGCACAGTGACGGCCTCCGCAGGATCTATGCAGAGCCACAATATCTTGACCGGGGCGAGGGAACAGTAAACGCAAAAAAACGGCACTCAATACGTTTCGCAAATTAGATTCAGTAAGAACGCGGCACTTTCGCGGTTGTCTCTGATAAGATCAATCAAAGATGATGACGGCAACCTTGTCTGGACATATGCGAGCAATGCTGGGAGCGTTTACGAAAGGCAAATTAATGCGTGGCAAAGAATAAGCAAGACAGCACCAGACGGCAGGAGGTTTTATGATTTTATAAACAGGGATTCAAAAAACGATCACTATGGTGATTGCGAACAGCAACAAATCATTTGCGCGGCGATGGCTGGCTTGGTTGGAGTTGATGGAGGCGGTGATGACTCGGAATAAATCAAGCATTGACAATTAGCATCAATTAAAGTTAAATCGAAACCAGACAATATGCGCTCGTTACTATTCACGCTATGGATACAGGCTGACAAATCGGTTAGCACTATCGTCACGTTACTTGAGCAATTAACAGTTGCTCAGGTTGAGACTGTGCAACAAGGCGGTGCAAGGATGGTAAATGCTTCACTATCTGGCAAATCATTCTCATATGAACTGCCAGCAAATTGGGGGGCTTTTGATTTTTGCGAACACATAAGGATGGCATACAAGACAATTGAAACGGGAGGCGCGACAGGAGGGCAAATGACTGAGGCCGAATTAAAAACATACGTGCTGGATACAAACGATGAAGTCACAGACACAATGACCGCTCGCATCAATTACAACTCACTAAGACGATAATGGCAAATCCTCCCATCAAATCAACCTACGGCCGCGCCAGCGTGAGAACATCAGCGCAACAATTGCGCGGTGGATCAAGCGAGTTTTATCCCGGCGGCAGGAATGACCAGCGCAGATTCAATACGCGCAACCTAGCGCAAGACATCACAGACATGATGACGGCCAACCGTCACCGTATGTTGCTTGGAGACTCACGCTATATTTACCAATCTTTTTCCTCTGTTGCTGGAGCAGTTAAGCAAAAGGCAAATTATGTTTACGGCGGCAGTTGGCGGCTACAATCACTGAGCGCGGACACCGCATTTGCTCAAGCAGTGGAGGAAGACTTTAAGCGGCTCGACATGATGTTTGACATCCGAGGTTCAAACTTTGGATTTAGAAAAAACGTTTGGCGTGGCTCAAAGTTGCTTGATGTTGATGGTGACTTTTTCGTTGTGCTTACAGAGCAAAAGGAAACAGGCTTTCCAAAGCTCCAATTTATCGAATCGCACAAAGTTGGTGATTGGGGCGAGTGCCGTGATGGTTACGTCAGCGACTCAACCGCATACCAAGGCCGCAGAATCTTGACCGGTGTGATTGTGATGACTATATGTCACCAATTGCATATCGTGTGAAAGATGACTCACGCAACCGTGGATTCCAAGACATACCAGCCAACAGCATCGTTCATTTTGCTGACATGGAGTGGTTCAGCCAAGGACGCGGCACACCATCAATTGCATCAGCTATTCTTGATTGGTATGACCTAAGCGAGACGCGTGACGCTCAAAAGATAAAGCAAAAGGTGAACTCAATCTTAACGCTGATCGAATCAAACGAAAACGGAAAGGTTGACGCTGGCAGAAATGCTCTCGGAATGGGTGGAGGCAGTGCCGCAACTGCGACCAGTTACATGGATAGCGGAATGATCCGCATTATCAAAAACGGTGGATCACTCAAAGCACACACGGCAAACGACCCACCAGAAGGCTGGATGAAATTTACAAAGCTCGTTGAAAGCTCCGCATTTTACGCGCTCGGATGGCGTAGAGAGATGCTTGACAGTTCAGATGTTGGCGGTGCTGGTGTTCGTGGATTTGCCGCAGATGTGAACAGATCAATTGCATCAAGAATTGAGGTGCTTGAAAACGGTTACAAGCGTTGTGCTCAATACATCATCGCAAAGCGCGCCAAGATGGGAAGTTACGAACTACCAGAAGATTGGTGGAAACTGGCATTTACACGCCCGGCAGAGTTTACCGTTGATGAAGGACGCATGAGAAAAAGCTGACCTTGACGACCTAAGGGCTGGCGTGATCACGGAAAGCAGCATTGCAGAAAGACGCGGCAACAATTACGAAGATGTTGTGATACAGCGAGCAAAAGAAATCGCACACCGCAAACGCGTGGCTGAGGAATACGGCCATGATCTTTCCGAACTTTCGATTTTGACTAAACCCGGCGATATTGCAAGCGGCAGTGAATCAGATGATGATGCAGAACACAAAAAGAGCATCGCAGAATTTGAAACACTAAAAGCAAAGTTTGACTCATACGGCGTTGGCGTTCGTGCTGGATCAATTACACCGCAGACGGCAGACGAAAGCGCATTCAGAGATGAAGCCGGTTTGCCACCGGTGGGTGATGCCGTTGAACAAGCATGGATCAAAGATGGCGGTTACAGGCGGCCAATCACACTACAATCTGGCGCAGAATCTCAAGCTGAGATTTCTGAGCAAACAAACAACCAAGACACAACACAAGATGACTAATACATGGTATAACATAACGCAGGCAGAAGGTGATGCATCTTCGGCTGAAATCTCAATTTATGACTCCATCGGGGGTTATGAAATTAACGCAAAGCAATTCGTTGAGGAACTAGGCGAAATCAAAGCAGACACAATCCACCTGAGAATCAACTCACCCGGTGGAAGTGTAATTGATGGCAACGCCATTTTCAACGCATTGCTCCGACATGACGCAAGGGTGATCACTCATATTGATGGGCTTGCCGCGAGCATGGCATCAGTGATTGCGATGGCAGGGCATGAAGTCCATATGAGTGACAATGCATTGCTAATGATTCACAATCCTTGGACTGTAACAATGGGTGACGCTGATGAGCTAAGGGCTGACGCTGACTTACTCGACAAAATGAGCGAATCAATTATGAACGCTTACAGCCGATCACAATATGAGCGTGAGGAAATCAAAGACCTCATGGACGCTGAAACATGGTTCACAGCGCAAGAAGCATTCGACGCTGGCCTTGTTGATCACATCGACACCGGGTTGCGTGCGGCCGCATCAGACATCACAGCACTTGCCGAATTGTCAGAGCTAAAAGTGCCAGCAGATAAGCAAATCGCATCGCTTAACAAACAACTTGAAGCAGTAACCAAAACCAGCGCGGAAATCTCCGAGCAACTTGCAGAAATCAAGGGTGAAAATGAAACGTTGACAGGTGAGCTTGCTCAAGCAATAATCGACCGCGACGAAGCTAATGAGCTAGTAAGTGAAGCCGCTGACAGAATTGAAGTTCTTGACCTCGAAATCATCGAAAAGGATGAGGAAATCAAGACATCAAAAGAAGTCAGTGAGGCAGCAGTTGCAAGCAAGGCGGCTGAGATTGTTCAACTTGCATCACATGAGCCAGTGGCAGACAATGGTGACGGGCTAGGTGCTGAAACAGATGAGCAATTGCTTGCACGATACGAAAGCATTTCTGATAAAGATGACCGGCGCTACTTTTTCGCAGCAAACAAAACTAAAATTCTCCGCGCCAAAGCGCGAAACTAAACAACAAAACAACACAATACAATGGCCAATTCATTTGACGCTAATACAATTGCTGACATCATCGCATCCAACGAGATGCTTGTTTCTCAGCACCGGGTAACGCCTCTTGACAAGTTCGCAACGAACTTCTCCGCAGACGCGATTGCACAAACCAACAACGGCAACGGTGCGCGTTCAACCATTCAGGTTGATCTCGCTTCTGGTGCTTCCACCACTCTTACCAACCCAACCAACTACGAGCAAGGCGACAGCACTCTTGGAGCGGTTTCGATTGGCATGAGCGAATACTCACAGCCTTTCCACATCACGCCAGCCGAACTTGGATCTGGCCGCCGTTTGGAGAAGCTGGTAATGGTCAACCTTTACGCGCTACAAGACAAGCTCGACAGCGTAGTCAAAGGCTTGATGACCGCCGCCAACTACGGCACAGCAGTTCTCGACAAAGCCCCGGCTACTGTCACCACTGCTGACATCAAAACCATCATTGCCGCAACTGGCAAGTTTGGTCAGCGCAACCTTGTTGCTGATGCTTCTTTCTGGTCACAGTTCGCCGTCACAAGCGACAAGAACAGCCTTGGAGTAATTGACGGAGCATACGGCCTTGACAGCTTCAGTCTCTCAACTGACTGGTCAGGAGCGGGAACTAACGTCAACGGATTCGTTGGTGATGTTTCATCCATCGCAATGGCCGCACGTCTGCCTGAGCTTACTGGTGAACTCCGCGAGGCACTTGACTTTGACACCGTGGAACTTCCAAACGGCATGACCGTTCAGATCTGCAAGTGGGTTAGCACCGCAAGCCGCAACACATGGCACAGCTTCGACGTTGTGTTTGGTGCTGGTGTTGGTGACGCTACTGCTGGCAAGATCATCGAGGACGGAAGCTAGAAACTTTGACCCATGGAACGCTCTTTCGTAATCGGCATTTCTAAAGGCTCGCAATCGGTCATCGGTTGCGGGCTGTCAGAAAATGAAGCAATGAAAAAAGCTTCCGAGGCTACAGGCTTTGATCATGTTGAGGTGTATATCAATCCTGTGCCGTTCGCGGTGCTGAATTGTAAGCCAGCAAAGGTAGCTAAAAAGGTTGCCAAAAAGACAGCAAAGCGCAAAGCAAAGTAAAACAACAAATCAATCAAGGCCGTCACCTTTGCGGGTGGCGGCTTTTTTGTGCATTAATAGTTTACTTTTGAATTATTGCATGTAATTTTAAGCGCATGAACAACCACAAACCAATGCTTGCCAAGGAATACAGAAGCCAAGACCCACGCGAATGGTGGATGAGTGAGAAGCTTGACGGCGTTCGGGCTGTTTGGGATGGATCAAACTTTAAAAGCAGAAACGGCAAAGTGTTTCCTGCACCTGATCACATCAAGCAAGCAATGCCAGACACCATTCTTGATGGCGAGCTATTCTGCGGGCGTGGCAAGTTCCAGACAACAATCAGCAACGTCAGGCTTGGCAAATGGGACAAAATCACATTTAAGGTTTTTGATGTTATTGACAGCAACCCATTTGAGGCTCGACAAGCCACGCTGACGGCTCTGACACTTCCAGCTTGGTGCGAAGTCGTCGAGCAAGTGCAATGCGCGTCACGCGATCACTTAGAGCAATACGAGCATGACCTCATTACACTAGGTGCTGAAGGTGTTATGATACGCAAGCCTCAATCGCTATACAAGCACAGCAGATCAAACGACTTACTCAAAATTAAACGTTTTCAATCAGCGGAGGCTGAAGTTGTGGGCTATGAGCAAGGCAACGGCAAACATGCCGGCAGAGTTGGCGCATTGGTTGCATCATTCTGCGGTGAAATATTCAAGATAGGCACAGGACTCACCAACCAGCAACGCGAAACACCTCCACCAATAGGAAGCTTTGTTACTTTTTCATTTTTTGAGCTTACTGATGGAGGCAAGCCGAGATTCCCGGCGTTCATTGGTGTAAGGGACTATGAATGATTGACATCACGCGCCGTAAATGTATGATGTTGACATGAATGTTTTCGAGCGTTTCGCAAAGTCAGGTTTGTCACAATCGTTAAGCGTGATTGGCGAGCCAGCCAGCATTGGCGCGGATCAGTTCAAGGCCGCGTTTGATGACTCACAAATGGACGTTTCAAGAACGATGTTTGGTGATGATGATGAGGTGACAACAAGCGCAACGCTCCTCAAGTCGCAGATTAAAAACAAGCCCGTCATCGGTGAAATATTGAAGCGGGTAAACAAAAGAGCAACCTACGTTATCACGGAGGTGCAAGAGGATTTGGAAAGCTACGAACTGACATTGAGGGAGAAAAATGCCTAAAAAGAATCTCAAGGTTGATGACACTTTATTTAATGCAAAGCTGGTCAAGCTGGCTCGCAAGTTTGGAGTTGATGAAAAAAACTTTATCCGTGAGCAAGCGGGTTTTTTGGCAAGAGAGATTGCAAGATATACGCCACCGTATGCGTCATACCCAAAGGGCGCAAGTTTGAAAATGGGAACAGCGCAAGACTTCAAAACAGGCAAGATTGCAATAGAAAATGACTTATGGGCAATCTGTCAACCAAGGAAAGCTAAAACAATCAACTGGGCAATTAGAGAGTTTAAGGGGCGGCCGATATACTACAAAAATGAACGTATTGCGCCGGGCGTATTACAAAGCATTGGCGAGCTTGCCAGATGGCACAAAAAGAATAAAGGTAGCAGAGGGCGAACGAGAACGCTACCAGACAACGACAAGCCGTTTGTTAAAACAACGGTGTTCAATAAATACAAAAAGTTTTTATTCTCTGAGGTTGGAAGCTCAAAAGCGGCATTTGCAAAAGCTGCGCTGGCATTAGGATCAAAAGGTAAAGTACCTTTACCAATACAAAAAAAACTTATCTAGCGCAAGCGGTGGTGGCCAATTACGCAAAAGAAACAAAGGATATATCGGTTTGGTAAGAGGCAGAGCAAAAGGTTTGTATCATGTGAGAGGCAGTATATTAAAAGAGATCAAAAGAAACAGGCTAATCAAGGCGCATAAAAGGTTGGGATTCATCACGCGCAAGCTAGTCCGTGAAGCCAATCGGTCTTGACTGCAAGCACGCATTGAGCTAAAACATAATCATGCCAGCAACATCAGACATTGAAGTTTTCAATTTCGAGGGCAACCTTGAACAATCGTTTTATGATTTTTTGCTGGATAACGGCATTGAGTTAGCAACGGCAAACGACCCAAAAAGGTTGGGCGATGATTACGTTGGCGCGCAAGTTTCAGTCAGCGGGTTGGCAGAGGATGAACACATGACCGAAAAGCCTGACGGAAACCTTGAGTATGACCACTACAACTATACCGCTGAAATCACCATACACACAGACCGCAATGAAAACTCAGTGCCGGGTGTAGCCTTTTCGCGCTACCATCGAGAGCTTGTGGCAAAAGTTCGCCATTTACTTAGCATCTCAAGGGCGGCCGAGGTTGCCAGCTTGAATGACAAGATTGATTATTATTGGATCAACAGGCTTGTGCCGTCTGATACAACATACAATGCAAGCGACAACAGCTATGATGAAACCGTTCTCACTTTCGAGGGTGACTTTTCAATATTGACAACGGCGTGGCCTAGTGCTTAAATACTCTCACAAACTAATAAAAACATGTCTATTCCCTATAACTCACAAGCTGACCAGCCGCAAGGCTTGGAATCCGTCACAATCAACTCCGTTGCATACGTTGTCGACTCTGTTGACATCGCAACTAAAGTCAACCGCTTGATCTCACGTACAGATGCAAACGGTGACCGTGCTGACGTTATGATACGTCCCGGTGCTGATCCAATCAGCGGATCGCTAACTCTTCAAAGAGCATCAACAAGCACTGTGCTTCCTCCAGAAGGTGACGAATTTACTTATGATTTCGACCGCTCTGGCACTGCATCAACGCTGGTTGTGAGCAATGTAAAGGTTGCACGAGGTGATGATTTCGACACTTTTGAAATCGATGTATTGCTTAAAACTTACCAAGGCTAAAAAATGAAAATCAAGCTCTTAAAAGATCACTCCGTTTTCGGCAAGATCGAAAAGGCTGACACCATCGTTGACATTAGCGAAGGTGTGGCAAATGACTTGATTAAACGCGGCATAGCTAAAAAACTCTCAAAGGCAAAAAAAGCAAGCAAGTAATTGTTTGTAATCGTTAGTTTCTGGCCTTGCTCGTTAAAAGCGGGCGAGGCCTTTTTTTTATGAACACGCAAGAGGAATACCGAAAAGAACGGAAAAAGATTGAGCTTAACCGCTCGCTTGACTGGTCGACGTTTGGCGTTGAGCATAAGGTTGCTGGTGAAATACTCAAGCCTATGACCGTGCAAGTTTGGTTTGATCTGCTTGCTATGCAATCTCCGCTCATTTCCTCAGAGTTGCCAACGTTGGAGGCAATCATTGATTACATATGGCGCAACAGCAAAAAAGAAACAAGCAACCCACTACTCAAACAATGGCGGCTCTGGATGATTGAGCGCAGAGTTGCAAAAGACCTAAAGAAAAAGAAACGGCCGAGGCACTGATTGAGGTTGTGCTTGATCACATAAACACAAGCCTAAATGAATTTCCATCATCAGTATCATCAGCAAAGCAATCAAGAACAAACTCTGTTTCCATGTATTCGGGTGATGCGTCGATGATTGATGAGATTGCAAGCCGTTATTCGATGCACCCGGATGAGGTGCTAAAGCTACCACTCCGCAAAGCGTTCTCTCTGCAACGCGTCATCAGAGTGACAACAATTCCAGATTACAAGATGCTTGAGCCTGAATCGCTCCGAGCAATAAAAACCAAACATTTACAACAGCTAAACAATGGCAAGTGAAATCAAAATGGGCATATCGCTTGACTCAAGCGGTGTAAGAAAAGGACTGGCAAAAGCCAAGTCGAGCGTGAAAAACTTCACTACTCAGGCCACGGAATCTTTTAAGACATTCACCAAGGTGGGCGTTGGTGCGCTTGTTGCTGGCTTTTCGGTAGCCGCCAGAAAGTCACTGAGTTATGCAAAAGAAGTTGAAAACCTATCACGCATATCAAACACAAGTATTGAGGATTTCCAGCGCAACGCACACGCTGCGCAGACGGTTGGCATTGAGCAAGAAAAGCTTGCAGACATTTACAAAGATACAGGCGATAAAATAGGTGACTTCCTGCAGACGGGAGGTGGCCCAATGGTAGACTACTTTGAAAACATCGCTCCGCTGGTTGGGCAAACTGCGGAACAGTTCAGAAATCTATCTGGCCCGGATGCACTGCAACTCTATTTTGACGGCTTAGAGAAAGCCAACCTTAGCCAGAATGA
>FUIF01006520.1_pt1 | contig 11390 bp, 19 predicted proteins | sample 1003461 | NCBI WGS metagenome assembly FUIF01 (sample SAMEA80401918, study PRJEB19352) | marine metagenome
AAGATTCTTGGAAAAAATTTTTGTGGTCTATCCCACCGTCTAGACGGCTAGAGGTGTCGGCGTACCGGCTCTAACCAAGACTGGTGGGAGGACTTGCACCTCCCTGTAAGCTCACTTAACCAGTTGCTTGTAAACTACACCGCGATAACGAAGAGCATCAACCTTGTAGTTTTCTGCTTTCTTCTTAGCGTTTGCGATGTAACGGATAACGATGTTGGACATTAGTTCGTACCTGATAAAACCTAAGCCCCGTTCCATGCTTAGGTGGTCATGCGTCCAATTCTGCTTCTAACACCATACGATTGAACTGTGTCTCTAAGAACTCAATATCAATCTGTTCTTGCGGACGACCACCAGCCCAGTTTCTTTTATATTGTTTTAGAGCATCCCGAATAATACGGGCAGAACCATCGTCGATTGATAGATCAAACATTGGATGAACGTACGAATAATTAACCGATTGCTGGTGCCTTAAGTGCCACAGGAGTAGTCTCTGCAGATGCAAGGTCAAGCGGGAAGTTATGTGCATTCCGCTCATGCATCACCTCAAAGCCGAGGTTGGCACGGTTAAGAATGTCAGCCCATGTGTTAATCACATGACCTTGACTTTCAGCAATGGATTGATTGAAGTTGAACCCATTGAGGTTGAAAGCCATGGTGCTGACGCCGAGGGCGGCAAACCAGATACCCACGACCGGCCATGCTGCAAGGAAGAAATGCAGCGACCGAGAATTGTTAAAAGATGCATATTGGAAGATCAGTCGTCCGAAGTAGCCATGTGCAGCCACGATGTTGTAGGTCTCTTCCTCTTGACCAAACTTGTAGCCATAGTTCTGGCTGACTTCTTCAGTCGTTTCACGGATAAGAGAAGAAGTAACAAGACTTCCGTGCATAGCCGAGAACAAAGCACCGCCAAATACACCAGCAACTCCCAACATGTGGAAGGGGTGCATGAGGATGTTATGTTCCGCTTGAAAAACAAGCATGTAATTAAAAGTACCGGAAATGCCAAGAGGCATACCGTCTGAAAAGCTACCTTGTCCAAAAGGATAAACAAGGAAGACAGCAGTCGCCGCAGCGACCGGAGCAGAGTAAGCAACAAAGATCCACGGGCGCATGCCTAGTCGATAGCTAAGTTCCCACTCTCGTCCCATGTAAGAAAAGACGCCAATGAGGAAGTGGAAAACGACGAGCTGATACGGTCCGCCGTTATATAGCCATTCATCAAGTGTATTAGCTTCCCAAATTGGGTAGAAGTGTAGTCCGATGGCATTGCTGCTCGGAACGACGGCTCCCGAAATGATGTTGTTTCCATAGAGGAGGGAGCCTGATACGGGTTCACGAATTCCATCGATGTCTACAGGTGGGGCTGCCACAAAGGCAGTAACAAAACAAATAGTTGCAGCCAGCAAACAAGGAATCATCAGGATTCCAAACCAGCCAACATAAAGTCGATTATTAGTAGAGGTTACCCAAGAGCAGAAGTCGTCCCAGGTAGACCTCTGTTGTTGTTGAGTAAATACAGCGGTCATTAAAAGTGCAGGTTATAGTTAACAGTCTTATGTATTTGAGCACTTTCATTACGGTGACCAAGCTCACATCCAGTGCCACCAGACCATGAGCCATCCCTAGTAGTAAACCAGCAACGACTGCTGATCTCACTTTTTCTTTGCAGTTTTAGCGGAGCGTTTAAAGTTAGCTGCCGTAGGTGCTCCTTTAGACCCAGGCTTTCTCATCTTTTCTCCACTGCCAGCAGCAATGCGTTTGCGCTTAGCGTGGATGTTTGCGTAGAGACCTCGTTTAGCCATTTAGCATTTCCATTTACGAAGGGCAAGTGCTTTACGAGTGGGGCGACCTTTGGAATCTTTCATTGGTCCTTTGACTCCACTCATGCGTGCACAGAAAGAACGCTTACGCGGACCACTAGGCTGTGGAGCCTTAAGGTTGGATCCGGTTTCACGGTTATATTTCTCACGACCAGCTTTGGTTAGACCACCTGATCGGGATTTATGTTTACCAATTTTTAGGCTGACTGATGACTTACTTTTTGTAGCCACCTTTGCCACCCTTCTTACCACCGCAGGATTTTCTATCTTTGTTAAGCATTACCAAATACCAGGAATAATTTGACCAGTGATTGCGTAAGCACCAAGAGCAGCAATAACGCCAAGCATTGCAAAGCGACCATTGAGCTTCTCAGCCTTTTCGTTGTGTGTTTCGGTTACGTCCATAATTTGCATGGGTGGTTCTTTTGCGTAGATGTTTGTGCGACCACCGTCTTCGATAACAGTAGTCATTAGAATTCAACGTCAGATGATTCGAGTTTTTGCATGATCTCCTGCCTGTAGGCAGGGTCACGGTCGTAACGAGGATCTTGCATTGCTTGGATCATTTCAGCTTGGGATTTGAATCCAGCCTTACTAGATGTAGAAGCCTTGCCGGAGATCAACTTGCCGTCAAAACCAACAGCCTCTTGATAACGCTGTGCAAGAGAGTTGATAGCAAAGTAAGCAGCGTTAGGATCGCCGCCATCCATAACCCTATCGAACATAGAGATCTCTTGTTCAGGAAGATTACTTGCTGCCCAAGTGGTCATGTTCTGATAATTAGCATCTCCTCCAACAATGCTTTTGAGCTGAGCAACTGTCTGATCAGACATTTGACGAGCCTCAGGTTGTTGTTGAGAAACTTGGTTACGGAAATCCAAGTACATATTTGCAAGCTCAGTGGTAGACATACCACGAAGCTTGTCAAGTGTCTCTTGTTTGTATTCGGAACGAGACTGTTCCCAAAGGTCGTCAAGAAAAGAATCAGATTCTTCAACCTGTTCCTCAGACTCCTCTTCAGACTCAGTCTCTGACTCAGAGGAACCTAGCTTCTTTTGAAGCTCGATGTAAGCAGACTCAAGCTCTTCGGCATTCTTATACTTACCTGCAAAGAGCTGTTGTTGCTCCTCCGCCATCTGTTCACCGACGGCAAGAGAGTCTTGTTCTTCTGCAGACAGTTCCCCTGACTCTTCAGGAGAACCATCAACTGTGAGTGTTGTCATAGGTGGGTTGTGATTTATTGTTGTTGTTCAGCTTGTTCCAGAAGACCTGCAGCAAGTTCAGGATTCTTTGTTGGATCCATCATCGGTGTCTTCATCATTGCTGTTTGTTGTTCTGCAGCCATCTGCTGTTGCTGCATCTGTTGTGCTGCTTGCATTTCACCTTGGATCTCCTGTACGGACTTAACAAGGTTGAGCACATCAATACCTTGAGCTGCAGCAAGACGCTTAACAACTTCCGTTGGGTTGATGTACTGAGCAATAGCTTCAGGTCCCATTGTTTGGGCAATAGTCTGCAAGAACTGTGCAAGACTTACAGCGTCTTGACCGCGACCCAGGCTATTGATACCAGCCACGATTGTCGGCTTGACAATTCCCTTAGGAATACGTGGGATATCACCAGTCTTTTGGGCGACGGACATCTTGCGATTTAGATAAGGCACAAGGAACTCGGTAGTCAGCAAGGAGAACAAGCCACCAAGCTGTTGTTCAAGTTCCAGTTGTGTCATCCGAACCTCTTCTGCCGTAACACGTTCTGCATTACGAGGGTTCATGATGAGGAAAGCCTCAGACAAACGCCGTTCGTAAACCTGCGTCATCTGGAAAGCTGTACTGAAGTCTGCAGTTTTACCGACTTGGATAACACCAATGTCATCAGGTCTACCAGCAACGATCGCTCCGTTGCCTGCAGAGGCCAACGTAGCGGGCTTGGTAGTGCTTGAAGGTGATACAACAAACACAACTTTTGCCGCTGCTGCAGAGCCTTCTACGAGTGCCTGAGACAAAGCTTCAAGGGACTTGAGGTCACCAATGAATTGACCCACACGACCTCGTCCATAGGCTTCACCGTCAACGACGTTGAATCGAAGAGGCAGCCAAGGATTGGCATCGATAGGTGCTTTACTTACAGACTTAGGAAGGACATGTCCGTACACCTCTTGGTGCCAGACAACACGATTGTTCTCACGCTTGACGTGTGTGTAAACATCACACTCTTCTTTACCTGCTGTGCTTTCGTCAACTACTGAATCGTATTTCAGATCCTTAGGTAGTTCATCGGAAATCAGCTTTTTAGAGATACGTTCTTTAGTGACGATTTCTAGTACGTTGCCATTACCATCTCGTTCTACAACAAAGCGGTTCAAGGGATACACCTTAAGACCATCGCGTCCCATGAAAATCAGAGCATTACCACCGACAACCAAATGCTGCAGTGCTTGATGCACAGCGACTCGATCGTCAGATGCTGCAATACTTTCAAGGATCGTACGTTCAACCTTGGCGAAAGAGAGATCTAGTTCAGATCGGATTTCAGGCGTGAAGTCTTGTCCGAGTTCACTGTCATCCAACTGAAGTTTGAAGAAGCTGGTCTGTGGGGGCAGCAGAGCAAGCATCAATTTAGATGCCAACGTCACCACACCCTTAGCACCAACTGATTGCCAAGGTGTCTTAAGTTGTTTCATGCCAGAGTAGTGCTCTTCGTGCCCACGAATGAGGTAAGGAAGAGTCAGCTCTGACGCTTGTCGCGCTTCTTCTAGAAACTGGGTACGGTCTGAACTTAGTTCGTCATACCGTTTCTTAGCGTTCATTAGACATTCAAGTTAGAGATACGTAGAGCACCACGATTAAAAGCACCAGATGTACCAAGAGTATTCATTCCACTTTCGGAAGCTTTAGACCTTCGGATCTTCACACCTGGCACTGAGCGGGCTGCCTGCCCAGCAGATGCATAGGTGGTTGGTTCAGGCAAAGGCTCAACAGGCTGTGGAGTAAGTGCCTTGGTAAGTGATGAAGTAAATGATCCTAAGAAATTGGCAAAATCTGCATAAGGATCAGGAGCGGCTTCGACCAAAGGCTGCGGCTCCATGGGAATAGATTCCTTGACAGGAGCAGGCTCAACTGGTGCTTGGGGAGCGGGGATTGTTGTGTAGGTAGGGTTGCGGATGTAGTTAATGATGTCGTTAACTTCACCTTCACTATTGACGTTCCGGATGTTGAGATAACGAGCAGCGTCTTCAACCTGACCTTGACTGTAGTTATAGAGGGGGTTCAGAAAACCCATTGCATTGGGATTAATCGGCTCCCTTACACCCGTATCGTATGAGAGTTCCCTAGTATTAGAAGGGTTACGATATTGAAAAGCCTTACCATCAAAAGATACAGGTGAACTGTAATCAATCTGTCGTTGAGGCTTGGGGCTTGACTTCTTTAGACCAGGGTTGCTTGACTGAAGCTTTGAACCAATGGTGATGCCACTGTTCTTGATAGCTGCATCCAGAGCTGACTTACTGTGACCAAAGTCAAGTAGCTTTTGATACCCACCTTGACCAATTGCACCCTGACTTTTGAGAAAGCTAGGAATGTCAGCGTGATTGATTTTGTTGACGTCAACCATCAACCTTCCTCCATATATTTAAGGACCCACTCAACGACACTACGCTGACCAGATCGGTACATAATTTTTTCCATTGAATCTTCTGGTGTAGGGTTTGTGGGTGGGAATGTTTCGTTTAGCTGATGAATTAAACCCCTGGCTTGCATGCCAACGGTTTCAAGCATATTGGGGGAGATTGACATTTGAGTGCTCAAAGAAAGCAGGCATTCGTGCAGCTTTTGTGTCGGCAAGTTGCGGGGCTTTGCCTTCGTACATCAGCCGATCACTTGAATCCAACCAAAACTTTTTATCCAAGTACTTGTCGGCATGCTGACCAAGCGGCTGCATGACCCAGTTGATTGTCGCTTTGCGAAGCTTGTCCAGCGACGGACTGATGTTGTAACCAAGCTCAGTATGTACAAGTGAGTTAACAGCCACATGGATTTGTTCGTCCCGTGAGATGTCGGCACTCACTGTTCTCATACCAGCGTCACCATTAAAGCGGAAGAATGGTAGAAGAACGAAGAAGATTGCACGTTCGGCAACCAACGCTTTGGTGATCGTATGATCAGGATGTGCCTCCCAAGCGGCTTTAAGCCGTAGGGCTTCCTGCTCAGCCTTTTCATCAACACCGTAAGCATTGGCGATGTAACCAAGTGCGAGGTCGTGATTTTCTTCGTCTTTAACATTGGACCCAAGCACCTTCCTTGCATGTTCTGGTACTTCAGTAGTGAGGGCATTAGTAATAAAATCTCCCACAGGTAGTTCCATGTGCCGCAATGCAAGAGCACGGTGGATTGCTTCCTCCGCGCCCGCTTTGCATGTACCGGCACTCGTCTGGACAGGTGTCCACTTTCTTTTTCGATTGAGTAGTTTCTCGTAAGGATTCATTCTTGACAGTCACATTGAGGTTCTGTACCTTCGTCCTGAATAAGAGATGCAAGATACTCATCAACGTCCTCCTCATCAAGAGCAGCGTACGCACTAGATTTATCTTGAACATCCCCCATTACTTGAAGGCTGTAATACATAGATGTCTGGGGCGAGTCGAGCCACTCTTCAATAAACGCTTCGTCGTACGTGACCATGTCAGACCACGAATTGAAGCTGTAACCGTGAAGAAGTCCAGTTTCGTTAAGTAGAGTCATGATCCATCGGCAACACGTTTGTAGCTTCCCAGCCCACATCTGAGGCGATCTCTACGTCGCCATAGTTATAGGTTTGTACACCAAACGTACCGCTATCACGGTCAACCGTTCGACTGATGGGTGGTGCAATCTCAGGAGTAGCAGTGAAGCCATCGAGATCTGTACTGCGGTAACTGCAGCTAGCTGTGGGTGCAATTGCGAATGCACGCACCATATTGTTCCTGCGAGCAATGCCTGCAGCAAGCTCAACACCAGAGGCAATCTGTGAGACAAGCTCAAAAGCAGGGGATCGGATGATCTCACCATTGTTGTATTGCTCTAGTGCACGTCCGAACTGGTCATAAGTTACGCCGTACCGCCTGAGAAGATTAGCCAGTCCGAGCATGCCAAGTCCGACCTGTCGATCTGTATCGCTTGGAAGGTATTCCCCTGAATCGCCAACACCAGTACGACCGTGAAGGGTGCACAACTCCTGCATACCTTCAGAGAAAGCTCGCGGGATGTCATCAAACTCACAGGCACCCAGGTTCACGTGCTGCAACAGGCACGTTCCACGGGAAGGAAGGTATACCTCTAGGCATACATTTCCACGGATACGTTTCCCTTCATTGTCATACTTTACTTTGTTAAGCCAAATGTCTCCAGACTTAATTCCGTAGAGGAGTTCCTCCTTAAACGAACACCCCTCCCACCATTCGGTGGTGATGTTGATGCATCGTTTGACCCACGGTAGTTCGGCTCTAGGAGCAAGAATAAAGTCGCGAGCATCAGGGTGGGATAAATCAAGATGGCAAACAATCGCACCGTTACGATAAGTGCCTCCACGCCTAAGTATTTCATTTAGCGTTGAATAGATTTTTGCAAACGAGACGGGTCCGCTAGCAATGAGCTTGTCATTGCCTTTAATTGATTCCGTTCCTTTGGGTCGCAGTTTCGACAGGTGGATCGCGCATCCTGCTCCATTGCGTAGAGCGTGGCTAGCAAATTTCCAGCTTGCTTCAATTCCATTGAGTCCCTCCATCGAGTCTTCAACAGTGAACACCGTGCACGACACCGGCAGCCTGGACGTTGGGTTATCCATCCAAGATTGGACACGTCCCGTGCGAGAAATATACGAAGTGGTCATGGGTTAACTAGATCTTTCAAAGTAGGTGGTTGATAGTTTGGTCCCTTCAGGACTTTGCCGTCAGAGCGGCGGATAGGTGTACCATCCAAACCAAGCTTGGACATATTGGATTTATGAACTCGATCAAGTGCTTCCTCTAGATCCCATTCCATATTCTCAGCATATTGAAAACAAACATACACAAGATCCGCAAGTTCTTTCAGCTCATTCTCGTATGGTTCATTATAAAAAGAATTACGGAATTCATGATACTCTTCATCGATCAAATTCAGTTGCATAGTCCGGTTCTCCGATGAGTTCTGAATCCCATAAGAGGTTCGGAATTGTATTGCTTGATCGCTTAAGCTTTGATTCTTGCAGTGCTGTATGCTGGAGTTCATTTTCAAGGTAGTGGATAGCCTTTTTAAGGTCTTTCTCTTTCGATTCAGAAGACTTGTAACCGGCTCGGCAAATATATTTAATAGCATTGCCAAGGTGGTAATTCAATTGCTGATCTCTAATGAAGTCCCAGACTTCTATTGATCCGCGGGTGTAGTGTTTGGGTGATTCGGCCACTGTTTGAGTAGGTTGCTGACAGTATTAGCTAGTGCATAGTTCTGGCGTTGCAGTGCCATGAACAATGTGATGATGTCTGCTTTGTCTGCTTGAGGTAAAAGATCTTCTAGACGACGGAGCTTGAATGATTGCTCCATCGTCATCTCAGTCACAGGCATTGGTGGGGGACCAGGGGTTGACTTGTCCGTCATATTCTTTGTTGGTAAGGATCTTTGCTAGCCGTGCATTCATTAATGCAACGTCTTCATCCAGATCTTTATCAGCAAAGGCTTTAACAACTGTGTCCCACGTGTAACCATGCTCTTCAAACAATGCGACAGCACGTTTGATGCCGATACCAGGAACACCGCTGTAACCATCTGTCTGGTCCCCAGCTAAGGTCTGAATGTAATGCCACTGTTTACCTTCCTCAGGCGTGATTGTGAACATCTCCTCCATGTTGTAGAGACGACCTGGAATTTGTTTCATGTCCTTATCGGGACTAACGATTACATTGCCAGGGTTCTCAGTGGCGTAGATACCATAGCGTCATCGGCTTCTAGCTCAGGCAGACGAATCACTTCGTACAACTCACTGAGTGCTGAAATAACCCGGCGATATCCACAGGGCTTCTTTCTATTTCGATGGCCCTTGTAATCGGGGTAAATTTTTTTCCGAAAATTCTTTGAGTCACTAAAGAACAGCACCATTTCTGGTGTGTCCCACATGAACTGTTGTTTGATTTTCGACAGCTCTCTTTGGACGTTAGTCATCGCCTCAGAGAACTTGCTGACTACCATGATGACATCGTCACCCCAGTCAACATCCGTCTCAGCTCCAGCACAGGACTTATAAACGATATAGTCAGCGTCAACGAATAGTTTCATCAGTGGACCTCCGACCAGTCTTTCCCTTGCTTGGCTTCTGCTTCGATGGGGATTCGTAAGTTGTAGTATTCGCCAGCCGCTGCAGCGCTGTATACCAAGGATGCTGATAAGTCGTTGGCGTGTTCAGGGTGGCATTCAAATTGCAATTCGTCATGTATAAATGCGAGCTGTGAAGCACACAAGCCCGTCTGTTTAATAGTGTCTTGATTGATAACCATCCACCGCTTTGCGACCACACCGGCTCCTGACTGAAGCAAGTAGTTCAAAGCTTTGTGTGGACTATCAACAGTAATCTTTCGACCATCTATCGATCGAACAAAGCCCTTCTTAGATGCCTCTTTGATTGCCTCCAAGAGTTCCGCAAGTCCATCAATAGCAGAAACAAACGCTTCTCTAATCTCTTTGCCCTTGCTCTTTGCCTTTGACTCATTTAAGGAAGAGTCGTAGGAATGACCGATTTTGGCATCTCCGGCACCATAGATGAAGGCGTAGCTAATTGTTTTAATTTGCCGCCTAGAGACTCCAACCCGGTCAGCATTTTGTTGATGGATGTCGCCGTGGAGGAGAGTGTCGGCAAAAGACTCAGACCACCGGCCAAGATAATGACCAAGCATCCTAAGTTCAATGCCTGCAAGATCAGCACCCACCATAATTTGACCTGGAGAGGCTTTGAATAGTTTTCTAAATTCATGTTCACTCGGGGTCTGCCCAAGGTTTGGTTTACGGTGCGCACATCTGTGCGTATTTGTTGCAACAGAACAGTGGTGATGTATTCGATCAGCACTCGTACATAGCTTCAGCCATGCGTTCGTGCCTTCCGAGATCATCCCCAATTTCTTCGTAATATCGAGACACTTCAGGAAATCCATCGCAGTCTCTGTCCCAATATCCTTGAGAATCACTTCGTCGATGATGGGCTTCCCAGTAGGTGTCATCTGGGTGGGAGTCCAGCCATGAAATGTTTGCAGGATCCATGAAATATGATCGCGAGAGGTCGGGTTTAGCTCTTTAAGTTTGGTGATCGGACACCCTTCAACATATCCAGAGGTACGGTTATTTCGTTTAGGAGTGAACTCCGATCCTTGGACGAAAGGATGCCTGTTGCGTAGTACTTCACAAGTTTGCTCAAGCTCTTTTCTGAGAGAAGATGCAAGTTGCCATGCAGCCTTTGTGTCAAAACTCCATCCATGTAACTCCTGTTGTGTGAGTATTTGTGCAACCTTGTGCTCTAGCGCGACCCAGTCAGGTAAGGGTGGAAGTGATCGCATAGTTTGGTGGTTACTTTTACGTCTTGTATGCAGTAGTCCTGCATCTCTTGGGACCACTCTTGCCAGTCAGTGTCTTTACCGAACGAGCCTTTGTACTCTCCTAGTCGGTAGCCATATGACTCAAGTGAATGCCTGCCATAAAGTTGAGGTGGCATCTGATCCCACTTGTGTTTTTTGTCAACATCTAAAATGTTGTTGTGATATAGCCGCGACAAAAGAAGGGTGTCAACGACCAAGGCGGTCGGTTCAAACCAAGGTAGATCTTTTTAAGAACCGGAATATCGTAAGAGATGACATTGTGGCCGCAAATAATGTCTGCAGTTTCTAAAAGCTGGACTCCTCTACTAATCGGCTCTTCAGACCCTTCATCATTAAAGACCAAAGTTTGATCAGTCTCGCTGTCATAGATGACCAGACAGTGAACACAGGTAACATCATCGTATAAACCGTCAGTCTCTAGATCGAATACCAGCATTTTTCCATTGGTAAGTTTTGTCTACAAACTGAGCACGCTTTACCATCTCAGGCGTGGGAGGGTTTGGAGGAGTCAAGATTGCTTGCTGATGCGGTGATTCAAAAATCGTTTGCGGGATCAAATTCTTTTTCTGGTTCGGTTTCATGAAATTTGCAAGTGTCTAGGTCGTATGTCAGTTGCGCTGCAACGCCAACTTCGCCTGAATATCGATTTTTAAGGACTCGCACAGTCGTAGAGCTTCGTTCAGATCCACTCTGCTGATCTCGTTCCAGCGCAATAACGCCGTCGCTGAGCTGAGCGATAGCAGCAGATCCGCGGAGCTGTCCAAGCGTGACCCTAGCTCCCTCTTCATGGTTGACATCAGATGTTGTTCTCCGTAAATGTGAAACAAGGAAGAGAGATATTCCTGTTCGTTCAACTAATGACCTGAGCTTGGTCATTGTTGTGTCGATCATCTTGCGCTCATCGCCGTCAAGACCAGAGAGCAAGATAGACAGGTGATCAAGGAAGACAACACGGGTCTCAAGACCGG
>FUIF01013798.1_pt1 | contig 11387 bp, 13 predicted proteins | sample 1003461 | NCBI WGS metagenome assembly FUIF01 (sample SAMEA80401918, study PRJEB19352) | marine metagenome
GGTGTCGTTGTGCTGGTGTCTCTGCTGTTCGTATTCATCGATCAAGCAGCATTCCGGAAAAAATCGCTTTGACCCGCTTCACCACCGCCTTTGCCAAACCCCATAGCGCGCTCGTCGCCTTCATCACCGCGGGCGATGGCAACACCGCCGCGAACCTCGACGCGCTCGTTGCGGGGGGTGCCGATGTGATCGAACTCGGCATGCCCTTCACCGACCCGATGGCCGACGGCCCGGCGATCCAGCAAGCAAATCTGCGCAGCCTCGCAAAGGGCACGACCACCGCAGACATCTTCGCTATCGCCGCCGCGTTTCGCCAGCGCCATCCCGAGACCCCGCTCGTCCTGATGGGCTATGCCAATCCGATGACGATCCGCGGCGGAGATTGGTTCGCTGCCGAATGCGCCAAAGCGGGCGTCGATGGCATAATCTGCGTCGACATTCCGGCGGAAGAAGATCCCGAACTCGGTCCCGCGCTCCGCAGCGCCGGCGTCGACCTGATCCGCCTCGCTACCCCGACCACAGACACCGCGCGCCTGCCCGCCGTCCTCAGCGGCGCTGGCGGCTTCCTCTATTATGTCTCGGTCGCCGGGGTCACCGGCCAGCAACAGGCCGCGCAAGCGAGCATCGACGACGCCGTCGCACGCCTGAAGGCCGCGACCGAACTCCCTGTCGCGGTCGGCTTCGGCGTCCGCACTCCTGCACAGGCGGCCGAGATCGCCAAGGTCGCCGACGGCGTCGTTGTCGGATCGGCCTTTATCGACATCATTGCCGAGCATGGCGACGCCGCCGCGCCGCATGTCGAGGCCTTCACCCGTTCGCTCGCCGATGCTATTCACGGCGCAAAGGAGATCGCCGCATGAGCTGGCTCGACCGCGTTCGCAACGCCCTGCCCTTCACCGCCAAGCGCGATACCGCCGACAATCTCTGGCACAAATGCCGCCAATGTCAGCAGATGGTGTTCGTCAAGGAGTGGGAAGATAATCTCAACGTCTGCCCGCGCTGCGATCATCATGACCGCATCGGCGCGACCGAGCGCTTTGCCCAGCTGTTCGACGGCGGCCTGCATGAATTGATCAGTGCGCCCGCAGCTCCTGAAGATCCGTTGAAATTCCGCGACACCAAGAAATATGTAGACCGCATCAAGGCGGCGCGTGCGCAGACCGGCGACCGCGACGCCTATCAGAATGCGGCGGGCAAGATCGACGGCAAGCCGGTGGTAATCGGCGTCCAGGATTTCGCCTTCATGGGCGGATCGATGGGCGTCGCCGTTGGCGAGGCCTTTGTCGCCGGGGTCGAGGAAGCGATCAAGCGCGGCTCGCCCTATATCGCCATCACCGCCGCGGGCGGCGCGCGCATGCAGGAAGGCACGCTGTCGCTGATGCAGATGCCGCGCGCCACGGTGGCGCTCGCGCGCCTCCGCCGTGCGGGCCTGCCCTATATCGTGCTGCTCACCGATCCGACCACCGGCGGCGTCACCGCCAGCTATGCGATGCTTGGCGATATCCAGATCAGCGAGCCCAAGGCGCTGATCGGCTTTGCGGGGCAACGCGTGATCGAAAATACGATCCGTGAAAAATTGCCCGAAGGTTTCCAGCGCGCTGAATATCTGCTCGATCACGGAATGATCGACATGGTCGTGCACCGCAAGGAATTGCCCGAGACGCTGGGCCGGTTGATCGGATATCTCGCGCCCGAAAAGGCGGCCTGAAACCAAGTCGCGCCATCATGGCTGACCACGCCAGCTCTCAAAAACCCTGCGGTGCAGGCGCAGCTCGATCGCCTCGCTGCACTATCGCCGGGCCGCGACATCCTCGGGCTCGAGCGCATCGCCGAACTGTGCGCGCGCCTCGGCAATCCGCAGAACCAGCTCCCGCGCACCTTCCATGTCGCGGGCACCAATGGCAAGGGATCGACCTGCGCCTATCTCCGCGCGATCCTCGAAGCGAGCGGGCGCAAGGTCCACAGCTATACCAGCCCGCATCTCGTTCGCTTCAACGAACGCATCCGTCTCGCCGGGACGCTCATCGACGACGCGCTGCTCGCGGCATTGCTCGAAGAGGTGCTCGACGAAGCCGATGGTATGCAAGCGAGCTTTTTCGAAGTCACCACCGCCGCCGCCTTCCTCGCCTTCGCACGCATCCCCGCCGACGATTGCATCATCGAGGTCGGCCTCGGCGGGCGGCTCGATGCGACGAACATCATCCCGCCCCCGGCGGTCTGCGGGATCGCCTCGCTGGGTATCGATCACGAGGCATTCCTGCTCGAACCCGAGGCTGGGACACCCGACGAACCCGCCGCGCGCATTGCGTGGGAAAAAGCAGGGATCATCAAGCCCGATACCCCGGTGGCGACCCTCGCCTATCCGCGGCATGTGCAGGACGTCATCACCGCCAAGGTTGCATCGGTCGGTGCCACACTCTTTCCCGAAGGGGACGGCTGGACGGTGGAGGCCGATGGCGGCGGCTTTCAATGGACGTCAAAAACTGGGTTCGATCGACGGGCCGCTACGCCCGCGCATGGCCGGCGCGCACCAGATGCACAATGCAGGCCTTGCCATCGCCATGCTCTGTCTTGCGCCCGAGCCGCAGCCGAGCGACGTCGATGTCGCGCGCGGGGTCGCCGCGGCTTTTTTGGCCGGGCCGTATGCAGCGCCTCGGCGCAGGCCCGCTCACCGGACTATTCCCTAAAGGCACCGAAATCTGGCTCGACGGCGCGCACAATGTCGACGCGGGTCTCGCGCTCGCGCGGCAGTTCGAAGGCGAGCGGCGGCGCATCCATCTCGTCACCGGCATGCTCGCGAACAAGGATCCCGCCGCGATCGTCGCACCGCTGGCGCCGCGCCTTGCAAGCCTGACCGTCGTCCCCGTTCCGGGACACGAGCATCATGGCGCCGAGGCGTTCGGCCCGGAGGCGAAAGCCGTGGTGACGATCGAGGAAGCGCTACGCAGTCTCGATATCGACCCCGAACAGGATATCGTCCTGATTGCCGGTTCGCTCTATCTGGCGGGCGCGGTGCTCAGCGCCAACCGGGAACTGCCGGCCTAAGCAGGTTTCGGCGTCCCGCCTTTCCACGCCAGCAAAGCGCCGACAAGGAACGCAACGATCGCCGCGGTCATGATCGACGATCCGAGTTCGAGTTGCTGCGTCAGCAAGATGCCGACCAGCCCCGCGACGATCACGGCAAAGCCGACAATACGCCACGCACCGACCGGTTGCCGCAGTTGGCGTTCGTCGATACTTTCGGTTTGGCGGATGCCTTCACCGACATAGCCCTTGCTCCAGAGCAGCCAGAGCAGCAGCATCCCGGGCACCGCCGCGACGACGGTAAAACCCCAAAAGCCGACCCAGCCGAGTTTCTCAGCAACGATCCCAGCGGGTCCGGCCATGAATGTGCGCCCGACGCCTGCGAAGGATGACAGCAACGCAAACTGCGTTGCTGTATAGGCGATGCTCGACAGGCCTGAGAGATAGGTGGCGAACACGGTCAGCCCGATCCCGCTCGTCATATTCTCGGTCACGATCGCGGCCACCAGCATCCAGTAATTGTTGCCGGTGGCAGCGAGAATCATGAACATGACGTTCGAAAACATCATCATCAGTCCCGAAACTAGCAGCGCGCGTCCCATGCCGAGCCAGAGCAGGAAGGGCGCGCCGAGCGCCGATCCGACGATCAGGGCGCCAAAGCCCCACAGTTTGTTCGCCGAAATATAATCGAGGTCGGGAAAGCCGAGGTCGACGATCATCGGCCCGAGCATCGTCTGGCCCATCGCGTCGCCGACTTTATAGACAAGCACGAAACCGAGGATCAGAAAGGCGCCGTGCCGCGTCAGAAATTCGCGGAACGGGTTCACCACCGCCTCGGTCAACCATTGCCCGGCCTCATCCCCGACGCATGTTCGAACCGATCGACAAATTTCCCCGGCCCCGCCCACAATGCGCCGATGATCGCGGGAACGATGCAAAAGGCGGTGAGGCCATAGGCAGTTGCCCAGCCAAGTCCGAGACCCTCGTTCGATGCGAAATAGATGGTGCCCGCGCCCGCGATCAGATTGCCCGTCCGGTATCCGAACTGGTTGGTCGCGGTGCCGTGCGCGAACTCGTCTTCTTCCAATATCTCGATACGATAGGCGTCGATGACGATATCCTGCGTCGCGGACAGGAACGCGGTGATCAAGGCCCAGACCGCGAACAGCCCGATGTCGCCGGGCTGCGGATTGCTCGCCCCCAATTGCCAGATGGCGACGAACAACAGCGCCTGGACAAAGAACAGCCAGCCGCGCCTTTGCCCGAACGTCCGGGTCAGGAACGGAAGCGGCAGCTTGTCGACGATCGGCGCCCACAAAAACTTGATCGTGTAGGGAATTCCCAGCGCGACCGCGAAACCGATCGTCGCGGTATCGATCCCGACCTTGGCCAGCCAGAATGTCATCGTCGCGATCAACAAAGTCAGTGGAAACCCGCTCGATATGCCGAGCAGGAAGGTGATCATCGGATTTTTGCGTAGATAGGGTCGGAATGCAGGGATCGACAGCGCCACGATCGCCAGCCCACCCAGAATCGCAACGAAAATAATAAACCGAATCAGATCAACCGACATGCAAACGCTCCCCGGGCATCCGCCGGGCGGACGCATTGTTGCCGCCACGGCCTATAGCCTTGGCCCCAAATTGGAAGCGGCTATTTATCCACTGGTCGCGCTCACGCCGCGGCGGGGCGCCAATAGGTTTGCAACCCGCTAACCTTGCGCGCCGGCTGGTTCTTGCACGTCATCGTCTCGACCGCGCGCAGTGCAGCGACGAGCGCCGAAGCGCTGTGCGGCTTGCCGAGGCATGCGACCGCAATATCGGCGGCATCTTCGGGACATTGCCCGGTTACCAGCAGCACGGCGATGCCGAGGTCCCGCGCCAGACGCGCAACTTCGCGCCCGGTCATATGTCCGGCAAGGCCAAGGTCGAGGACCAGCGCGTCGATCTGTTCGGCGGCGATGATCGGTACCGCGGCCTCGCCCGAATCGACCGTCGCAACGATCTCGTACCCGCTGTGTTTCAGCGTCCGCTCATTGTCGAACGCGACCAGCGGATCATCCTCGATGATCAGCAGCCGCTTGATGCAGGACGGGCGATGGACGAAGAGCATGAAGACTCCCTTTTAACGTCGCCATGACCCGCTCTGCGCCTTCCTGCAAGATTGCTTCTGCTTGCCATCGACGAAGCGATCCATTTCCGGCTATGAGCGTGATCACAACGCAACACTATTTTCCCGAATAACGACAAGAAAGCCGCATCTGTTCCCATGAACACACGCCGCCCACCCCGCTCCGAGCCCCGCTCGACCTCGAAAGCTCCTGGCGATCGTGACGCTCCGAAGGGCCGCCGTGCCGCACGCGGTGCTGCGTCAGCGCTGAAAACCAAACCCGCCGAAGAAGAACGCGAGGACGGACCGCAGCGTATCGCAAAGCTGCTCGCCCGCGCCGGCGTCGGATCGCGCCGCGACGTCGAGCGGATGGTGGAGGAAGGACGGATTGCGCTGAACGGCCAGGTCGTCGTTCATCCCGCGCCGCTGCTTACCTCGCTCGAAGGGCTGACGGTCGATGGCAATCCTGTTGCCAAGCCCGTCTCGACGCGCCTTTATCGTTTCAACAAGCCCGCCGGCTGCATCACCGCCGCGCGCGACCCCAAGGGGCGCAAGACGATCTACGATCTGCTGCCCAAGGATCTCCCGCGCCTGATGCCCGTCGGCCGCCTTGACTATAATACCGAAGGGCTGCTGCTTCTTACCAACGACGGCGAGTTCAAGCGCCAGCTCGAATTGCCCGCCAGCGGGGTCGAGCGCACCTATCGCGCGCGCGCCTTTGGCGACATCAGCCAGACGCAGCTCGAGGAACTCGCGCTGGGGATCGAGATCGAGGGTGTCCGTTACGGCAAGATCGACGCCAATCTTGAACGCCGGACGGGTCGCAACCAATGGGTCGAGATGACGCTGACCGAGGGCAAGAACCGCGAAGTCCGCAAGGTGCTCGAGCATTTCGGATTGCAGGTCAGCCGCCTGATCCGAACCCGCTACGGCGCGTTCGAACTCGGCGGCATGCCACTCGGCTCGGTCGATGTCGTGCCCCGCGACGAACTGTTCAAATTCCGCCGGCATCTCGGCTGATGCGCGTCATTGCCGGCGAATGGCGTGGCCGCAAGCTGCTCGCGCCCAAGAATGATGCGACGCGCCCGACCGCGGAACGGACGCGCGAGACACTCTTCTCGATGTTGACGAGCCGTGTTGGCAGCTTCGAAGGATTGGTCGTCGCCGACCTGTTCGCCGGATCGGGCGCTCTCGGCATCGAAGCTCTGTCGCGCGGGGCTGAGCAATGCCTGTTCGCCGAGCAGGATCGCGACGCGCTCGACGTGTTGCGTAAGAACCTGGGCGCTTTGGACGCCATCCGGCGCGCCGATATCCGGGCGGGCTCGGTGATGAGCCTTGGCCCCGCAAAGCGCACCTACGACCTGCTGATGCTCGACGCCCCCTATGATACCGGCGCCGGCAGCGTCGCGCTTGACAAGCTAAACCGCCTCGGCTGGATCGGGCCTGACAGCTGGATTTCGGTTGAAACCGCGCACAACGAAACCATCGATATCGCGGGTTTCGAGATCGAATCCGATCGCAAGGTCGGGAAGGCGCGGCTGACGCTGCTCAGGCTTGCGTAACGGCGTGCCTTCGCACCATCATCAAACCTGACCAGCTCACCACCCCGGCCAGTGCCAGATACAGCCCGACCAATTCCGTCCCGCCCCGTTCGGCCAATGCCTGCGCCACGATCGGCGCCATCGCGCCGCCCAATATGCCGCCCGCGTTGAACGCTATCGACGCGCCGGTATAGCGCACCCGTACCGGGAACAATCCTGTCAGCCAGCTGCCGAGCGGGCCATAGACCAGCCCCATCACGAACAAAGCGGTCGCCAACCCGAGGAAGATGATCAGCCGGCTTTCCGAAGCCAGCGATGGTCCAAAGACAAACCCGACGAGCACCGTCGCCCCGCACCCCCACGTCAGCACGCGCTGCGCGCTCGACGCGTCGCTCATATATCCCGCAAAGATGATCCCGACAGCCATGAACAGGATCGCGCCGAGTTGGATCAGCAGGAAGTGTTCCTTGGGATAGCCCAGTGTCGTCGTCCCGTGCGCGAGCGCAAAACTCGTCGCGAGATAGAAGATCGCGAAACAGGCGACGACAGCGAAGGTCCCCGCCAGCGTTGCAACCAGATGATGCCGGAACAGTTCGCCAAGCGGCACCGCAGCCGGCGCGCCTTTTTTCCTGCGCCTTGGCAAAGTCTGGCGTCTCGCCGATCTTCAACCGAACCCACAATCCCAGCCCGACGAGCACCGCCGACAGCAGGAACGGGATGCGCCAGCCCCATGCCGCGAAATCAGCGTCATCAAGCCCGAGCCCGAGCAGCAGGAACAATCCGTTCGCCGCGATAAAGCCAACCGGCGCGCCCAATTGCGGAAACATGCCGAAGCGCGATTTCCATCCCGGCGGCGCGTTTTCGACCGCGAGCAGAGCCGCCCCGCCCCATTCGCCGCCAAGTCCGAAGCCCTGACCGAAGCGAAGGATGCAAAGCAGCAGCGGCGCAACCCACCCGACCATCGCATAGGTCGGCAGGAAGGCGATCAGCAGCGTCGAGGCGCCCATCAGCATCAGTGATGCGACAAGCGTCGATTTGCGCCCTATCCGGTCGCCATAATGGCCGAACACGATCGCGCCGACCGGACGCGCGAAAAAAGCGAGCCCAAAGGTCATGAAGCTGTACATGAGCTGGGCCGAGGCGGAGCTGGCGGGAAAGAAGAGCGGCCCGAACACCAGCGCCGCGGCGGTGCCATAGATATAGAAATCGTAAAATTCGACCGCGGTCCCGACAAGGCTCGCGGTCAGGATGCGCCGATGCGCGCGATAGGGTGCCAAATCCACGGCTATGCTCTCCCCTTTTTGGCCTCGGGCGTCGCTGTGGACGCCTTCACCCGCCTCGCGCAAGCCGCAATGCGCCGGTTATTGCCCCTTGGCCGGAAGCCGCGCCCGAATCCGTGCCAGCTCCTGCCCCGACACGGGCTCCAGCCGCGCCGCTGCCTTACCCTCGCGCAGGCGCTTGCGATCCTTTTCCGAAGGTTCGACGCGGCGGACGCGTACCGCTGCGTGCCCCTGTGTCTTCATCCCCAGTTCTTCGGCGGCACCGCGCGACAGGTCGATTATACGGCCCAGCGCAAACGGCCCGCGATCGTTGATTCGCAATATGACGCGCCGCCCTGTATCGAGCGCCGTAACCTCGACATAGGTCGGCAGTGGCAGCGTCGTGTGTGCGGCGGTGATCCAGCCGGGACGAAACTGCTCGCCGTTGGCGGTACGGTTCCCCGACTCGCTGCCGTACCAACTGGCATACCCCACCGCATCATAGGCAGGCGCGGCCGCGGGGACATAGGTCGCACCGCGGATCGTATAGGCCGGACCGATGCGCACCGGCGTATCGACGACGGGACGGTAATTTCCGCCCGCGCAGGCCGATAGTGTCAGGACCGCCAAAGCGGCGCTCGCCAGTCGCAATGTCGTGTGTTGGTGCATCGAGCGACCGTAGAAGCAGGGAATGCCGAGATAAAGCCTCATGGCTGGTCGGAGGCGGACAGCAGCACAATTGCCCAAACCGCCGCATCCAAGCTACACACGCCGCAATGGCTATCCTCCCGCCCCATCAATTCGGCATCATCGGCACGGGCCGCGTCGCGAGCGCGCTTGGCTTGGGCCTTGCCGCACATTCGATTGGACCGGTGTTGCTATGGGGCCGCAATCCGGACCATGCCCATGTGGCCGCCGCTCGCATGGGCGGAAACGTGGCCCCGAACGTCTGCGAGCTTGTCGAAAATTGCGACACCGTCGGAATCGCGGTTTCGGACGACGCCCTCGCCGATATCGCCGCCGATCTGGCGGCAGCGCTGCCAGCGAACCGCGCAACATTCATTTTCCACGTCAGCGGACGCAGCGGCGCCGCCATCCTCGAACCGCTGCGCGCCACCGGCGCCCTGACGGCCGCGATCCATCCCGCGATGACCTTCACCGGCGACCCGCAAGGCGAAGTGCGGCGTATGGCCGGCGCGCGCTTCGCGATCACCGGCTCGACCGCCGGGGCTACCGAACGCGCAAGGCGCATCGTCGCCTTGCTGACCGGACTCCCGGTCGAAATCGCGGAAGATCACCGGGCGCTCTATCACGCCGCGCTCTGCCACGCCTCCAACCATCTGGTCACGCTCATCGCCGGCGCCGTGAACATGCTGCGCGACGCCGGCGTCGATGACCCCTCCGGCCTTCTTGCTCCTCTCGTTCGAGCGGCGCTTGAGAACAGCCTCGACAAGGGTTTTTCCGGGTTATCGGGCCCGTTGCTGCGCGGCGACGTACAAACGATCGGAGACCATCTCGATGCCATCAAGGATCACAGCCCGGACCTCTTGCCCGCTTATTGCGCGATGGCCCGCGCGACGGTCGACGAATTGAAACGCGGCGAAATCACGCCATCGACCCGCCTCACCGCACTGGACAGCCTGCTCGCTGTTCCCTAATCGTTCGCGCGTGAACGATGCCCCCGCCTCCCTGCCCGACCTGCCTCCGCCCAACCCGTCGGACCCGCCCTATCTGCAAGGATTGAACGGTCCGCAGCGACAGGCCGTACTCACCACCGAAGGCCCTGTTCTGATGCTGGCGGGCGCGGGCACCGGCAAGACCGCGGCGCTCACCGCACGCCTCGCGCACATCATGGCAACGCGGCGTGCATGGCCATCCGAAATCCTTTCGGTCACCTTCACCAACAAGGCGGCGCGCGAAATGCGCGAGCGCATCGGACGGATGGTTGGCGACGTGGTCGAAGGGATGCCCTGGCTCGGCACCTTCCACAGCATCGCGGCAAAAATGCTTCGCCGCCACGCGGAACTGGTCGGCCTGCAGAGCAATTTCACCATCCTCGACACCGACGACCAGCTGCGTGTACTGAAACAACTGATTCAGGCCGAGGGGCTCGACGAGAAACGCTGGCCGGCGCGCCAGCTTGCGGGCCTGATCGACAAATGGAAGAACCGCGGCCTCATACCCGGCGATCTCGACGCCGCCGACAAGGAATCCTACGCTGACGGCAAGGGGCAGCATTTCTATGCGCTCTATCAGGCGCGGCTCAAGACGCTTAACGCCTGCGATTTCGGCGACCTTCTGCTTCACATGCTGGTGATCCTGAAGACGCATCGCGACGTGCTCGAACAATATCAGGAGCGTTTCAAATATATCCTCGTTGACGAATATCAGGACACCAACGCCAGCCAATATCTGTGGCTAAGGCTACTCGCGCAAACCCGGAAAAACTTCTGCTGCGTCGGCGATGACGACCAGTCGATCTACTCGTGGCGCGGCGCCGAGGTCGCGAACATCTTGCGCTTCGAAAAAGGATTTCCCCGGCGCGACGGTGATCCGCCTCGAGCAAAACTATCGCTCGACGCCGCAAATTCTCGCCGCCGCTTCAGCATTGATCGCCCAGAATTCGGGCCGCCTCGGCAAGACGCTCTGGACCGATCTCGAACCCGGTGACAAACTCCGCGTCGTCGGCGTATGGGACGGGCCAGAAGAAGCGCGACGTATTGGCGAAGAGCTGGAGACGCTCCAGCGCCGCAGCGTTTCGCTCGAACGTGCCGCGATCCTTGTCCGCGCCCAGTTCCAGACGCGCGAATTCGAAGACCGCTTCATCGCGATCGGCATGCCCTATCGCATCGTCGGCGGCTTCCGTTTCTACGAACGCGCCGAAATCCGCGACGCTCTCGCCTATCTGCGCCTCGTCCAGTCGCCTGCCGACGACCTTGCGTTCGAGCGTATCATCAACACCCCCAAGCGCGGGCTCGGCGACAAGGCGCTCGCACGCATCCATCAGTTCGCGAGGGCCGAGCGCGCGCCGCTTCTCCATGCCGCATCGCGCATCATCGAAACAGACGAACTGACCCCGCAGGCCCGCCGCCAGCTTGCGAGCTTCATCGCCCAGATGCGCGGTTGGCAGACAAAGGCCAACGAACTCTCGCACCCCGAACTCACCCAGCTGATCCTCGACGAATCGGGCTACACCGCGATGCTCCAGGCCGACCGCAGCGTCGAAGCCGCGGGTCGGCTCGAAAACCTCTCCGAACTCGTGCGCGCAATGGAGGAATATGACTCGCTTGAGGCGTTCCTCGAACATGTCAGCCTCGTCATGGACCGCGACAGCAACGACACGACCGAGACGGTCACGATCATGACGATCCACGCGGCGAAGGGGCTCGAGTTCGATCATGTCTTCCTCGCCGGCTGGGAAGATGGCGTCTTCCCGTCGCAGCGCTCGATGGAC
>FUIF01001867.1_pt1 | contig 11385 bp, 15 predicted proteins | sample 1003461 | NCBI WGS metagenome assembly FUIF01 (sample SAMEA80401918, study PRJEB19352) | marine metagenome
AGGAACTTCTTGCGGTGGTGTAGGCTCAACGCCTTCAAACTCTAACGTATAAGCGCCGATAGTGTTTTGATCGTAGGCTGTGGCGTACAGTTCATAATCGCCAGCGTCTAGTGTTACGTTGAGGTAACTGTCCCAGCAAAGGTTCGTGCCGTCATTGTGTGGTGCGCTGTCATCGTCTTCGTATAAGATTGTCTCAGTGTCATCGTATAGTTTGAGGTAGGGGTCAGCCGCATACGTATCTGTATTCTGCCCCGTTCCATGGTCACTACATGTCAGGGAAGTGTACGTGATTATGGTAACAGTAGTTTGATCTTGGTCCACTGTGAACGTGAATCGTGGTCCTTCACCGTATGTAGTTATATTGATTGAGCATTCCCACCCGGTTTCAGTTTCTGTGCAGGTAGTGGTCGCTATCGCTGGTGGGGCAAACCATGCTAGTAACAGCACACCTACTAAACCTATACGAGGTAGCGCATAGAGGAGTCTTCTGGTGGCAGTCATGGTACAAGTTTACGCAATATACACGAACTTGTCTGTAGGTCTTATTTGTAAATAATTTGAAATAAATGTATTAAATAGTTGCAAACCCCCCCCAACTAAGGTATCATGAATACATGGAGTTAACACAAACAAATCAAGGAGAAAACAAAATGACTTCCAATCAAGAAATAATCAACGAAGGAATCAGGCTAGGGCAAGCAATGGTAGGAACCTCAACGGTACAAGCCAAGCGACTAGAATTAAACCTAACAGATGATCAAGCTGAAGTGCTCTGGGCAAACTTCCACCAAGCAAGGGACAAAGCATACCGAACACCACGCAAGCGACAAGCACAAGCACTAACCTCAGAGCAAAAAGCAAGAGCAAAAGAAATAGTCAAAGCATATAGAGCTCAACTGCTAGAGGAATACAAAGCAAAGTACCAAGTGCGAAACGAACTGTTCGGAATGAAACCAATACCAACAAGCATTCTCCGCCAATGGGCAAATGCATTTGATACAAGGAAAGAATCTGAACTGCGAGAAGCTCTCAAGATGAAAGGCGAACTGTAAACCAACTAAAGTTGCCCCTCACTTCGGTGAGGGGTTTCTTTATTTTTCGTTGTATGTCTTACAGAAGCGGCAGTAGAGCTTATATGGCGTAGTTATGAGTTCGGCTAATAACTTACCGCAGTTCACGCAACGCACGTTAGAGAGCGTTACAGAGCCGTTAGAGGGCGTTTCAGCGTAAGCGTCTAAACCGCTTTGATTACGTTGTAGTTGCATGACATGATCAGCCGTTCCTGAGCGTCACGTTCCAAAGCGAACGGTGACTGTAGCGCTTCCACTTTGAGGTAAAGGGTTGAGGTCAATGTTTGGTTATCCACAGCAGTCAAGCTCTTGAACACATCAACGGCGAGCGCTTCCGCTGTCGCATAGGCTGATGCCCTCACTAATGTTTGCAGTCCTTGAGTTTCAAGCGGTGGAAAGCTAGAACCGAATGTATCTGTTGGCGCTACTCCGGCTGTTTGGATAAGCCTACACAAGTGTCGGGACTTTCCGGTAACCGACCTAAGATTAGGTTCGTGCCTAGCGTCAGGTCTTGTGTTGATATTGACGCACTATTAAGGTAAGCGCCTATGTCAGTGAGCATACTCATAGGCTCATCTTCTTGATAGCTTTATTAATTTCTTTGATGAGTTTCTTGTTAAAGAAAGGAACCGCCATGCGTTTCAGTGGGTACTCCAAATACTTCGGTCCCCTACCTGAGCCGGGCGCTACTGGCTACCACCTTTGGATTTCGGTGGGTGTGATAATGATGTGTCCTCATGTTGCACAACAGCGTAAGGTGCGCCAGCACCGCCATACGCAACTGAGCCTTCTGGCTTGTCGCTGAGAACCGTTGGGTATTTAATAACGATGGACCGGGCTAAGTTGCCAGTATCAAACGGAACTAACTCATTTGACTTACGAGCTAGAACTGTAGTCATGTCAGTGATGGCTTCTCTAGCGCCTTCCATAACAACTAAGTTACTTGCGGCTAGTGCCTTCTTTAGTTGCCCCATGTTCTGTATGACTATGCTCATCGTATCTTTCCTATGAACACTACTACCCCAACTTGCCCCAAAGCATCAGAACGAATATCTACCTTGACGATAGGGCGTGTCGCACTGACTGGCGCTGGCAATGTTATCTGGTCATCCACAGCGAGCGACAAAGTTTGGTCAGGGATATACACAACGAAATCAACTTGAGCGTCAACGTTAGAAACATCACGATCAGCTTCAGTGATACGCCGGACATACGCTGGGTATGTTGTAGCGTCACCGCTGTAAGTGTACTCGCCGTAGTTGTTTGTTGTGCTTGATGTCCTGACGCTAACAGTTGTCGGAGTCATCTGCACTTTCAAATCAGTGGCGAACACTGCTGAGGGCGATGCCCCGGTCACGAAGCCCACCCATCATCAAGCAAGTCACCGGGTGCTTGAGCTGGACCAGCGCCGTAATCCGATGTGTTAGCAAACTGCCCACTAGTAAAGAATGGTTTGACGAGGTCGCTGTTGTCCAAGTCTATTTCTTTGTCGCTGATAGTTATGCCACCTGCATACGGTGTTGGTGTTCCACCTTCTTGTTGCGCTAACGTCAGAAGTTCCCTCGCTTGTTCCTAGCGCCTTTCGCCTTCTGTGACATGCTCACTCGCATATCACCAACAGCTTGATCAGCTAGTCGTGAGAACTTGGAAGCGATAGTCACCATGCAACGGTAAGCGACCGTGTACAGCGCATCAGTTGAGGTTGTGCTTCCGCTGACTTGTTTATTAACCCAGCTTATTTCTTCGTTCGCTAACAGTTGATCGTTAGTGTCTGTATCACCTATTAAGAACCGGACACTATCTAATGCGCTTGAGTCCGGGTCTCCTGAATAACTCCATGCCATGATTGTCTCCTAAAAGTGTTAGTGGAGAGGGAGGGTTGCCCCATCCCTCCCCACTTTATCGGTTAAGCGGTGGCAGATACTTGATCTGGGTAACTTAACTGAATCAGGCTACACAGTTTGAGAAGAAGTATCCGAGTGCTGAGGAAACTACTTTGTAGCTCCAAGCGGATTCAATCTCAATCCTGTCAGCTCGTAAAGCATCCATACGGAAACGGCTGATTGCAGTATTTGTACCAATCCCACCTGACTGAGCTAACCCAGTCCATGAGAAATTGTACCCGGCTGATGGAGCCATGATACCAGCGTTGGGCGCTACATAAAGTAGACAAGCATCTTTGTCGCCAATCTGACTGTATGATGCGCTTGCGCCTTCTGCTGCTGTGTTCTTGATTCCACCCATAACGAGTACCCGATCAACTCCAAGCACTGAAGCCAATAATTCTTCTGTGATTGATGCTGAACTTGTGTACTTGTAACGGTCAATGATGTCAGCGTGGTTCTTTAGGATACTAAAGACAGCGTATGACATTACCATCGTGTTTGGCTTGTAGCCGGTGTTGGTTAGTACAGTATTGATTCCTGTTTGTACATCCCCGATTGGGTCTGAGCCTGATGCTGCGCTCCAGAGGGTAGAAGGAGTGCTATCAGTTCCCCAGATTGATGTCTGGAAGTACTTGCTAGCCCAGTCAATTTCTTGACGAAGTAGCATTTGTTGTGTCAGGAACCGGGTTGCGTCTTGGTCTGGTGACAGTGGTGCATCGCTGTTAGCTCGTACCTGTCTCCGATGTCTTTATGGAGAGCGTATACGAGTGCGCTGTAGCTGTCAGTGCTAAGACCGTATCCTGTTCCGGCTGATTCGGTTCCGTCTGCTCGTAGTTCTACGGCATCTCGGAAGAAGTCAGCTTGGGTGTATGTGTAATAGAGATCGCTTTGCTTTTGGACTGGAACTGTCGGGAAGACTTTTCCAGCTACAAAGTGATCTGCGTCTTGCATGTAAGCGATTGACATATTCGTCAGTATCGCATCAACATGTACGTCTGATGTCGTTGGTTGTGGCATGGTTAGGCTCCTCTACCGTTAGTTACATTGATGTAAGCCGCCAAGATGTTTCCTGCCGCACCAGCCTCAATCGCTTGACCGCAAACGTGTACGGTTGTTTCTGAGCCGAGTGTGATTGGTTGTGCTTGTCCGTCTGCTGAGGTTCCGATAACATCGCCTGCCGCCAATGTAGCGTCAGCAGAAATCTTGGAAACTCCGAATACACGAACGATAGCTTGTTCCCCTGATGCTGGTTTGTTCTGCAATACGCCGATTGGTTTATCGGTAACAGCAGAGCAACGTTTACAGTGGTGGAACTTGCCAGCTTTACAAAATAAAATTGTTTTGCGGAAAGGTCTGCGGCAGCTGTGAAGAAGCCGAGGTCCGTTCCTACTGATTCGTATGCCATTGTTAGGCTCCTCTCTGTTCAGCTACATAAGCGCTGTACAGTTCTGGTTGATCTACGGCTACTTTGGAAATGCCTTCGGCGAGTGACGATACTGTGCCTTCTTGAACCATTGCTTTCGCTATGGCTTCAATTTGACCGTATGCGTCTTCTGCTTCTGGGCTTCCATCTGAGCCGACTTCTTTTAAGATGCCAACTTCACCGAGGGCGATAGCTGTTGCATCTAGTATTTCTTCTATCTTTGCAGAAGATTCAGCGTCAGCCGAACGAAGTGAGCGAAGTACTGGAGCGAACTCAACCGGGTCAAGACCGGGTATGACTGCCCATTGTTGAGCGTCTTTGAGTGCTTTCTCCGTAGCGGAGTCTTCCTGTAGTTGTGCGACCTGCGCTTGAGCTGTGGCGAGTTCTTTACGAACATCCTCTAGCTCTTTGGTAACGTCAGTCACTTCAACTTCTTCTGTCTCAATAACTTCTTCAGCTACACTGTCTTCTTTGATAACGTCTTCCACGTTGATCTCCGATTCTTGTGTGTCCATTACTTCAGCTAATGCCACGTCCAAGTCATTGTCGCTTGACTTCATAACTGCCCAGCCCTCATGGAGAGAAGCCGGGTGGTCTACACCTGATATTTCTTTGAGGTGTAACCCGGTTAGCTTTTTAATCTTGCGCTTGAATCGTGTATTAGCCATGCCAGCAGGATAACACTTTGCCACAGCGCTGTCAGGAGTTGTGGAAATTATTTGAATTTATTTGTGGATAATGTTGCAAACCCCCCCATACTAGGTATACTCAATACATGGAGTTAAACACACAAACCAAGAAAGGACAAATTCCATGAAATTAATAAAAGGAACAGAGGATAGGAAAGTTGTAACATCACAATTTGAATACCTCACCACTCACAAAGTTGATGAATATCTAGTTCAAGAAAATCCAAACTTTACTGAAGCAGATAGAACTTATGCTTGTTTATACCAGAATCATGTTTCACAGATTGCTCTTGATAGTGCATTATCAAAAGAAGAACGTGAAGCCAAAAAGCATGAAACCGAGATGAGATTAAGACAACTAAGCGCATGGAGAAGTGATGTCAGGGTTGATCGGAAAAATCACTACGTTCAAATTCACACATTGCTCAGTGAAGTACACGGGTATGGCTGGAACAATTACGAGTACAAGTAAGCCAAAACAAAGTTGCCCTCCACTTAAGTGGGGGGCTTCTTTATTTTTCTAACTCGGTTGGTCTGGGAAGTCGGCTGTGTCTGCCGGTGTCCATGAAGCAGGAAAGTCTCTCAACTGTTGCCGATACGTAGCCCACTCTGTTTTCTTAGCATCGGTTAGTGGACTGTCTGACATTTGTGTCCAATCAGATTGTGCTAGTAAAGCGTCACGCCATGCACGCATCTGATTAGTGTAGTAGCGTTTTCGTTGCCTTCTGGTGCAAGTATCGTATCTAGTTCTATGCTATGCGGCACGGTAAACCCCATTCATATATAGTACACCGTTGCTTTTATTCCATGTTGCCGGTAGTGATTCTCGTACGGATATTACTTGTACGCTTGTGAAATTTTGCATGTAATACGGCACGATATTATTGCTACTTTGTACGCCTATAGCCTGTATTGCGTAAATCGTGCTTGCTCCGTCTGGTCGCACCCAACCGTTGCCAAGTCCAACAAAATTTAAGGCACCGCCGTAATTGACTGGCATACTAAACTGCATACTTGTACCGCTAAATGATGTGTCACTAGCGCTTAAAAATTCTATTTCAAAGTGTACAAATTCGTTTACTTCTGCGTAGTGTGCGTTAATAGTTCCACTACCTAAACTTATGCCCGTTAGTGTAGGTGACCAGCTTTCGTAGTCGCCTATCTGGTTTAACTGTGCCGCAGTTAGAACTGCTCCTGTTGAGAAATCAAATGGATTTGTCATACCCTTATCCTAGCCTATTATTATCTAGCAATCCTATATCAGTTTGGTCTAATTCAAAGGATTGGTTGTCTTCAGCACAGTTGAGCCGATACCGGATTCTTGTTTCGGTTGGTGTCCCTGTAATTGTTCTGGCGATGATAACGCACTTGTAGGTGAGGGAACTACCTGCGCCGGTTGGCGTGTAACTAATCTTAGCGAGATTCCATAACCCGGTTCGCATGTCCAGCAGGTCAGCAAACAGTTGCCTAGAGCTTGAATCAATGTTCTGCGCCATTGCTTCCACCGATACGAACAACTCCTGCGGTGTGAAGTTGGCTTCGTTGTATCTATTAACAAAGAAATCGCCGATGACTGCTTTATCTATTTGTCTTGCGCCACCGAAAGAAAAGACTATGAGTTTGTCAAAGGTAACTGAGCGAACACCGAGCTTGCCTTGGCTTGTTGTGTTGGAACTTGTGTTTGGTCCTTCACTTCCTACTGGGTACACGGCTTGCACGAGGGCTTCATTAACTGTTTGATCGTTATTGAACTGGACAGAGATATCCCGAAACACAAACTTGTCTGCGGTGTCTGTTTCCGTGAACTCAAAAGTGCGGAAATGATCAGTGCTATCTACTGTGCCTTTCGTCAGTAGGCGGTTAAGGTATCCTGCGTTCAGTGTCCACTTGGCGGCACTTGAATCATAATCGGCGGTAGTTGGGTAAATAGTAGCCGGTCCCGATGGCAGTATCTGGAAGTTAAGATGGTCCTTTGCTGTGCCTGATTCAAACTCGTCAATGATGCCACCGTAACCGGGCAGAATGTTAGAACCGTATGATGTTGATTCAGGCGGTTCCACAGTTTTCGGATTAATAGAACTTACAGTTGCGTTTGTCGCTCCAAACTTAGGAAAAGCAACAGCGGATATTGCACCGAACCCTGTCGTAGCGTTTATTAGCTGTTCTGAAATGTCATAGAGAAAACCATAAGCGGTAGTAACATCTATCTCCTCTACCGCATCCCTGCCTGCAAACGTGAAAGGGTCAAGCAGCCGGAACCGAACAGTGCTTTGCACACCATCATCATTGAAATGTAAATCAGCGACAATAAAATGTCCCACCTCTGCTGTAGTGGTAGTTGCACCATCATTCACAGCGCATGTAATCTTGACGACTTTCTCAAACCAAGCAAACGCTTGATAAGTTCCACCTGCCGCTGGAGTCAAAGCGTTATCACTGTTGTCCATTGTCATCGTGCCGTTGAACGTTGTGATCTGCCCGATCTGTACTTCTTGGTTTATTTGGAAGCTGAGGACCCGGCTAGTGAAGTCAGTTGAGCCGGAAGCATCAACGAAGTTGAAAGCCCATGTCGTTGTTGCGGTCATCGTCTTGTCAGTGTGCTAGTCGCTACTGGAGCGGAACCGTTCTCCCGAACATATTTCTCTATCGCATTTACAACTGCTGTCGGGTCTGCGTCTTGTACGGTGATGTTGATTGTTGAATGTCCTGCTCCTGTTGAGCCTAAACGGTCAAGGGGAATAACGGCTTCCGGTCCTGCCTCACCGATTAAACCGAGCGTAGGTTGTGTGACAATACCTCCGGTTGCCATTGGGGTGAATCCTGCCGCTACGCTTGCGACAAAGCCTCCGATGTCTACTTGTCCATCTGCACCGAATAACATATTGATAAAACTTTGCGGAACCTTATCGGTATTTATTTCCATATTGAGCAGAATGTCTCGCTTATTGAGGTCAATCACTTGCTGTTCTAGATCACCGAGAACTGATGTGAGTCGCCTGTATTCTTCTTCTGCGAGTTCTCCTGCTTTGAATGCTTCATCTAGTACGCTGGCTTGCTCATCAAAGAAGCCATTTACTTCCTCTACTGGAAGCCCGATTAGTTCCTCTCCAACTCCTGCCAACGCATTAGCATATTTCTCTGATGCTCTAAGAAGGTCGCCTTCTCTTTCTAGTTGCGTCTTTTCCTCATCGTTCAATCCAGCTATCGCTGCTACTAAATCAACTGCGCTTTCTTTAACTTGTAACAGTGCTGTATCAAACCCGAACGCTTCATCCACAACTTCGCTCAACCGGGCGACCAGTTTATTGAACTCGTCACGCACTTCTTGTAGTTCTTCTGCGGTGAGTTGGCTTGTCGCTTTGAATGTGCGGAACCTTTGCTCAACTTGTTCTGTTGCCCCTGCCGCTAAGACGCTTTCCGTGTGAGTGTCTTTCATAGTTTGGTTGTACAGATTATTCATTCTTTCTGCATCTCTGGTGGCTTGCTCTGTCATGCTTAGTTGATGTTCAATGTCTTTCAAACCTTCGTGGACGCTTTCTTGTTCCAAAGCTGTTGCGATAAGTTGCAGTCCATAATCGCCGAGAGCGCCTTGAATGTTGTCTATACCTTTGGCGCTTGTCAGGTATGCTTTGGCTTGCTTGTCTAATTCTTTTCGCACATTATCGGAACTGTCAGCAACGTCATCAAAGGCATCCATCAACGCTATGATTGTCAATTCTGACATCTCGCCGTTATCCATTAAATCTGCGAGCGCAGTTGTTACCCCGACAACATCGTCATCAGCTTTTCGCATTGAATCCGATGTTGTGGTTATGGTATCTAAGAAATCTTGGAAGCCATCTGTTCCGGTCATTACGAGTTTCGTTAGTTCATCAAGGTCAAGCCCGGTCTGGTTGAATGCGTCAAGTAAGTCTCGTTCAGCTAGTTCTGCTAGAAGTGATGCGCTACCCATCAAACCGTCAATCGTTTCTTCGGCTTCTGGGGCTTGCTCTGCTACTTTGGCAAGTGAAACCGCTAACGCATCAACTCGCTCAGTGAGGGTGAACGCTGGGTCGCCGGAATCTATCATCTCAGCTTTCAAACGCTCCATGTCTTCCTGCGTTTCTTTGGCTCGTTTACGCATAGTTCCGAAGACAGTTCCTAACGTAACAGCGCCAACTGCTGCTGCTGCAAATGCAACCGGGTGAGCTTTAACTAACCCAAGAAGTTTTGGTAATCCTTTCGGTGCGATTAACCTACCGAGAACTGAAGCGAGTGGTCCTGCCGCTGCTGCAAACAACCCAAGTGCAACTGCTGTTTTCTTAATCGGGTCAGGTAGTTTACTAAACCCGGTAGCGAGGTCACTAATAAATCCGCCGAGTGTTTGAATGATTGGGATAATGATAGGCGTTATCACGTTACCCAAATCAATCAGGGCTTGTTTCAAATCAGCCATAGCTTGCTGAAGTTTGAAAGCTGCGGTGTCTGTTGTGGCTTCAAACGCTTTATCTAGTGCGCCTGTTGTGTCAGTCATATTAGCGAATATCTGTTCAGTGGTGGCTACGTTTGCCCCCATCAAATCCATGACACCTGAAAGCGCTCTGATGTTTCCGAACACTGACGCTGCTGCTGCTTCGTTGCCGTCAAATTCTTCCGCTAATGTTTTCAGCGTAGATAACAAACCCTTTTCACGTATTTGTTTGCGTAAGCCCTCAGCGGACAACCCCATACCAGCGAGAGCGTCTTCTGATTGTTTCGTTGGTCGTAACAGTGAACTCAGGATTCCCCGAACTTGTGTTGCGGCTTCCGCTGCGTTCGTTCCGGTTCTTGACAATGCTGCGAATGCTGCGCCGACTTCATCAAAGCGAACACCCATCGCACTAGCGATAGGTAGAACACGACCCATAGACCCGGCGAGTTCTGACGCTTCTAACTTACCTTCCTAACTGCGGCAACCATAACGTCAGTCGCTTGAGTAGCGGAGATGTTAGCTTCGCCGTAAGCGTTCAAAGCTGACGTAGCTAAGTCAGCGATAGTTGCGGTGTCACCCAAACCTACTGCTGCTGCTTTCGCTGCTGCCTCTAGGGTTTCTGTTGCAGCTGCGCCACGCAACCCGGCTGACGTAATAAAGAACATGGCATCGGCTAGGTCTTTCGGCGCTTGAGCCGTTTCGCCTGACAGCCTGCGGACATCTTCTGTGAACCCTTCAACAGCTTCCGATGACAAGCCGACCAATGATTCAATCTTTGTCATGCTCGCTTCAAAGTCTGCTGCCGCCTTGATAGCCAGTCCCCCAACTGCGACCAAAGGTAACGTTACATTCTTTGAAAGTTTCTTACCGGCTGCTGATGCTTTATCGCTGAAAGCGTTAAGAGACTTCTCAGCGCCTTTCAACTGCATTTTCATTTGGCTAGCGTCAGCCGTTATCAACGCCTTGAGAACAGTAGTCATTGAAGCCATTAGCGTCTACTCCTGTTTCTTTGTCTAGCCATTTCGTTCGCCCGGTTTCTTTCGTCTGCTTCTATCTGGTATAGCGCTCTCCACGCTGTGAGTTCTGCGCTGTCCATTCTGTCAAGCAGTTCGCCTACGGTCATGCCGAGTTCTCTGGCGAGATGGAAATAAAATCTCAGCTCTGGGTTTCCTCCACCAAAGCCAAGGAGCCTTTTCCCACTTCATCCACAGCATCAGCAACTAACCCTGAAACCTTCAAACATTCCTGCGCTATCTTGTCCACAACCTGAGCGGACTTTTCCTCAAGTAACCACTCTAAGTCATCCACAGTGAACACGCTTTCGCCGGTGTCCGGGTCAAATACGCAATGCAGGATTATGTTTTCGTAGAGAGTGGAGGCGGATTGTTCGCCTGCCTCTGCCCATCGCTCTTGCATGTCACTTCGTTGCCGAGCTGTCATGGAGCGGACACCAATCTTGACACCCCACTCCTCTACGTTAATTGTGTTTTCTATCTTGTCGTCTGCTTGACGAATCTTGTCTGCTAATCTTGCCACCTTTAATACCTCCTAGCCAGACTTAGTATGTTGTCCTAGTAACCGCTCCGGTCACTTGTAGGTCCATTGAGAATGTTACCACATCACCGACTGGATTAGAAACTGAGTAGTTTGTCATAATCGCTTCGCCGGTATATTTGACGTTGCCGCTGGTTGACCCGGCTGGACCATAAATGAATGATCGGCTAGCTGGCTCAGTTCCGCTGATGTAACCGTCTACTGTCGCATCCCATATTCCAGATACGCTGATTGTGGTGTCTTTCAAACCTACGATGTAGGACTTGTTACTTGAACCGAACGCTGTTGTTTCGGCTGTGTCTATTGTTTGAGG
>FUIF01014772.1_pt1 | contig 11382 bp, 15 predicted proteins | sample 1003461 | NCBI WGS metagenome assembly FUIF01 (sample SAMEA80401918, study PRJEB19352) | marine metagenome
CTGCCTATTCTTAGTATCTTGGCGTCTAAGTTGCGGGATAGCGGCAGGTTCCGCCACTTGAGCGTACCGTTGGGAAAACTCTTGAAAGCTAAAGGACCGGTGACGTAAGATTTGAGCAGCAACACTTCGGGTTGTCTCAATCTGTACGCACATATTCACCATTTCAAAAGGTGACCAATGTTTATGTTTAATCAAGTACCTAATCAAACGTTCTGACTCGGGGTTATCCTGGTTATCAGGATTAGATACTAGCCATATAAGCAATAAGCTTCTCAGCATCTGGGGTGGTGTGTACTAATGATACTGTATGATACATGTAAGAGGTGGTTAACGTAGTTGGTGGTAGTATTTATAAGATGAGTACGGAAACGAATCATCAGATAAAAGAAGGAAGGAGTGTCGTTAGACACGAGTTCCTTCCTTCGCAGAAGTCGGGTCCACCCTTCCCTTCTCCTGTATAAGTGAGGGACCGTTCTAAACCCAGTTAGGGACTGAGTTCTTTGTGTCGCCTTTAGCTTGCTGTCTTTGCTCTAAATTCATACCCAAAACCATGTGATTTGCAGAGGCTTGGGGATCGTCAATGAACTCTGCAAGCATAGCATTCCACTCCATACGTTTACGTTCTTTAATAGCTTCCTGGGCTGAGATACCCATAGCATCTGTAAAGTATTGAACGCCTTGAGCGAGAGCATCTAATCTGTCGTCATGTTTAACTGCACCTTTTTCGCGACACATGCGACTCATTTGGTAGAACAGCATGTACATCAGTCGTTTTTCAGGGGCTTCATCGGGATTAGACTTGAAGTCCCATTCGATGACGGCACGATCAACAACGAGTCGGTGCTGATTGAGGACGGGTTCAAGGGAGTCAATGATTCGATCTTCTTTTCTAACATTTGCTCTGACTTCTTCAACATCAATGTTTTGCTTTGTTTGTTGAAGATGTTTGCGGAACAACTCGCTAACAATACCATCGCCAAAGTTAGTTTCAATGACAAGCTTAGATACGTCATACTTTTTACAACCTTTTAGAATGTCCAGAAGTGTGTTGTCTGAGTATCCGTCTCTGTAAGCACGCATTTCGTGCAAGTACAGGATACCGTTACGTTGGGAGAGATAAGCTGCTGTCGTTTCATCTGATCCACGACCCGACGGGTCAATGCTGCAGATTGTTTCGGAGTAATCTCCCCAATCACCCTGGAGTTGCATTGGACTATAGAAATAATCTCCAGGTAGTCCGACAGTTGGTAGGTCTTTGATAACGTTTTGGGGGTCTGAGCACCAGATGACGGACTCAGGAGCAGACTTAGGGTTAACAGAGGTAACGATAAGGTCTGCACATTTAAGAGGGAATTTGTCTGCATCACTAAGAGATGTGTCTAACATGAACTGCAACATAAAGTTGCTACGACCCATTGACGCTTCACGTTCAATCAGGTCTTCATTATCGAAGCGGTCATCTGTAGGTTCCCACTTATCAGCACCTTTATCGATATCATCGACCAGCTGAGGCGCTAGAAGGCCCTCGTAATTGCTTGTCTTACGTGGATATCGTGCAGGCCATACAAACGGCTTGTAAGAGCGTTCTGCAAGCCTCTTATAGACCGTAAACGTAGTCTGGGGTGTACCGAGATACATAATACGAGAGTCTTCCTTAGGTGTAAGGATAGATTCAGCTTCTGTACAAAGTTGTAGCAGTTTTTCCCTCATAAGTTCCGTCATACTGTTGCCAGGAACCTCAATATCGTCAAGGATCATGAGGTCAGCACGGCTACCAGTAAGTTGACCAGTGATTCCCACTGATTTAACAGACGGAGCTTGGTGTGGACTGCAATTAATGTCGAATGATACGCGGGACCAACGGGAGTCATCAGATTTAGGGCGCATATGCACCAGCCATGGTGTTTCAATGATCAGCTTTTGTAGGAAGATGGACATGTTATCGGCACGTTCTTTAGATGCCGAAATGATCATGATCTTTTTTTCAGCGTCATTAAAAAGCGTCCACAGAACAAAGGCTCCAGTAATCCAGCTCTTTCCCACTCCACGGAAAGCTTGTATTTGAAGACGTTTAGGTCCATGCTGAAGATAGTCTGCGATTGCATATTGTGCACGTGTAGGATTGGGTAGATCAAGCTCCGCCCACAAAGCCTGTAGGAAGAGCTTAAAATCATTTTTCAAGAGTTCTAATGTATCCATCATTTCTCCAGGTTTTAGGTCCATTAGGTTTATTTGGTAAGTGTTGTTTTACTGTAAAATTAGACCGATCCTTAACAAACAATGGGTCGTGTATAAGTGATTCGTATTGTATATCAAACCAACGCTCTTGAGGTAACTCATTCTTGAGTTGCTCAATATATGTATAGCAATGATCAATAAATGTACTGTAAAAATCAGGGTGGTTATTATAATCTTTGTACCACTCAACACGTTCCATACTTTTAATTATATCTTCTTTCTTGCGATACATAAAAGCAAATTGAGCTGTAGGAAATATAAAAGATAGTTCAATAACAGCTTTTAACAGGAAAGGAGCTTGAACAACACTATTCATAGGTATGTTAATGTCGTATTCAAGCTCGTCAATAAACTGTCTTCCTGTTTGCTTAGCTACAATATGGCTAGCAAGCCGTGAGCCTGCTCTCTGAGGGCCTGTAACAAAGATTGGGTGGGTCATAAATTATTTAAAAGCGCCGCTAAGCATTGACATATTAGAACGGCGTTCACGTTCCAGTTGATCAGTGTCTTGAAGAGTAGCTTCTACACCTGCTGCAAGATTAGTGCGAGTTGCTGGATCCATCTGTTTAATATCAGCTTGGCGATTAGCGTCTTTATTAACACGCCAACGGATTGCCCCACCAACTGCAGCAAATACACCAGAAGCTACACCAAGTGGTAATGAGAATGGGGAAGGTCTAGCAGCAGCAAGACCTGTAGCACCGCTAAGACCATCAAACAGGTTAGCAGTAGTTTCCATTGGTGTATCACCTTGTTTACCGATTTCACTAGCTGCTTTAGCGTCTAAACCAAGACTTGCAAGTGTTAAAGCGCCACCGACTGCACCATATTTTGGTATAGTTTTAACAATACCGTTAACTTGTGCAAGCTCAAAAAGTTTATTTAAAGGTTTTTCTTTAAATTTTGTTTGATCAAGAATTGCTTGTGTGCCCTTTGTAATATCACCACCGCCAGTAACAACGTCTCTAATTTGAGGAGAAACATTTTTAAATAACTTAGTAGCAGCATCTTTAACAACAATTGGTGTATTAGGGTCTGCTAAAGTTCCACGAGGGAATTGCAAGTTATCCTCAAGAACGTTAATTGCTTTGTAGTAATCTTGGGTTTGACCAGTAGCAAGAGCGTTTTCAAGGTCTTGAAGTTGCAAACGCATTGGTTCTTCAAACCTTTTTAAAAACTCATCACCAGTTTCACCAACAATATACGGAAGTTGGACACCAGTTTTTTTACCAGAAAAATCACCTCTGTGTGCAACAGACTTGTGAATTTCATCTGCAATCAAAAAAATTTGTTTAGGGTCCATTCCAAAACGTTGACCCATATCTGCCAAACCTTTGTAAACCTTAAGCCGCTCTTTAGGTGGCATGTAACGTAGGTTTTGAAGAGTGCTAGCAGCAATACCATGATGACCAACAAGTTTATTACCTAAACCTTTTAAATCAAGAATTTCCATTGATTTAAGGGTCTTAAGATCAAGACCCCTAATAAGGTTCATAGCCTCTCGTGGGTCATTAGGCACAAAGTCGCCACCCAACATGTCTACAATAACTTCTGGATCACTACCTAGCAAAAGGTTAAGACTTCTATTTAGCTTTTGTCTATTACTACCACCAGCAGCAAAATCCTCTGTTTGTTCCCATGTTTTAATTTTATTAGCTAACGCTTCTTGAAATTTAAGGGCTTCTTTGTTAGCCATTACATAATATGCTCCAATAAAATTTTCTCACGAAGCCTATTGACTCCAAATTTTTGCCTCATCCAATCTAGGACGGGGGCACTTCCTTTCTCCTGATTACAACGGGTGCAGGCACATACGACATTTGTTGCAACATCCTGCCCGCCACGAGCCCTAGGATGAACATGATCGATAGATAACTGACTAAGGTCATAGGTTTTTCCGCAATAAATACATGTATGGTCAAAATGTTCCTTAATAGAGCGCCTCCACAGGCGCTTGGCTTCTGGTGAGGTCATAACTATTAAGTTGTAGAGGTAATCGTCAGGAGTAGGAAGTAACGGGGTCATGCTTTGCCTTTACGTGCTCGGTTTTTAGATGCTTTTTCAAGGAATGTTTTACCATTCTTTTTGTGTGAAACATCTTTACCGTCACCGTTGCCATAAGTTCCCCGTTTTCTATTTTCTTTGTTTAGTGCAGACCGTTTCTTGATCTGCAGTTTAGATGCGTCGTACTTTTTCTGGTACGATTTGTAGTTGCCGTTAGCGTACTTGGGTCCGCTATGTTTAGACGTGCGAGCCATTCATCCTCCGTTGTACAAGCTCGGGGTCTACCTGGGGCATAACCGCTGCTAGTTTAGACAGTGGGTTACCTTCGACAGCAACACCACTGATGTCGTTTGTCTTAAGCCAATCACAAGCTGCTTTCAAATCTTGGGTTGTTGCCTCACCCGATTTAATACGGGCAAGAAACTCCTTAGTGATAAGATTATGCAGCTCGTTAAATTGGTCTTCAGTCGCTTTCTTCTTCATTGACTACAGCCTTTTTAGTAGGTTTACGCTTAGGCTTATCTTCTAGAATCTCATAACGGTCATCTTCTTGAGAAAAATGCTGAAATGCTTTTTCCAGTTCAGGCTTCGTTTCAAAAGTCGAGATAACTTTAGCGCGAAACTTATCGTAAATTTTGTAAGACATTGTTAGGAATGTTTAATGACAATTTTGTCTAGTTTGTTTTCAATACGAACCATGTGGTCTTCCATTCTTTGCATTGCAGCAGTAAAGTCTTGTTTTGGAACATAACTTGTAGCCACTCGCAATTCAAATGTGTCAAGACGTTTGTCCATGTCGCTAATGCGGCTGTGCACACGATTTGTGATTGCAGCACCAGCCGCTACCACCGCGATCACAGCAGAAACGGCTGCTTCAATCATTTTTTATAGATACAATAGGTACAATATCGTGGCACAACACTTCTACTCTGCTGCCAGGACGAAAGGTAAAACCAGCTTTCATAATTTCAGTGCATTTCATCGCACGAATCATTTCATAGTTTAACCTCATTTTTTGTTCATGTCGTTTAGCTATTTGTTTGCACAGTTCTGTCATGCTACCGTCTAGCGGTACACTAAAACTAACTTGTGCTCCAAAATTATTAGAACGGACGTATCCGTCAGCTTCGTACGGAACTGTATCGTTACCCATATAAAAAGGCTAAACGTCATAGTTGCGCCGTTACATGAATTATTAGCACCAAATACTTGACGAGACGGTGCACCATTGTTTTGGAATTGCACCGCCTGATTAGTCACATTGCCTGTTGCCGCAGCTACAGGGTTAGAAGTATTGTACACCTCAGGTGCTTCTTCTGCATAAGCAGGGCTTACTGCGAGAAGATAGACAGCGAGGTAGTGGTAGACGTTGAATCGATGCTTTCGGTGATATCGATCGTTTCGATGATCCCCGCATCTCGGGTTGTGATTTCCAAAGACCAAGGGTCTCCAGCCGTTTCTACGGAAAAGGTTGTCCCGCTGCCAGAAATGTCCGCGCTTGGTGTAACGTTTGATCCACTCCATGATGAATAATCACCACCATAGACTTCAGTTTCGATAGTACGCTCAATGTCAACCGTGGTGGTTGTAGTCGATTGCATTGATCCCTGAGTAAAGTTTGGGGTTACTTGCTGAGCGGCTGCAGGGCTAGCCAACATCATCAATAAAATAAGACGTTTCATTCTTCTTTCTTTTTGGGTTCAGGAGGTTTAGAGTTTGTTTTACTATTCGATGTAGTCAGTCCAAAAGTTGCAAGTGCTCCTGTAAAAACAGAAGCTACAAATGTAATATCTCCACCGCTTTGTCCCTTTTTAATCATAGGGAGGTCAACGTAGTTAAGAGTGATAATAAAACCACTCCAGATAACAACACCCAGTCGTACAAAGGTACCGAGAATTTGTAGTCATCCTCAGTATTTTCTTTGACTTTATCTAAGAAGTTTTTCCTCCTTCTTTTTGGTTAGTTTGGTCCATGCTTGTTTAAAAACAGGTTTCATAATATTTACTAACCACTTAAATAAAGAAGTAGCAGTAAGGGTGGCTGCAACAGACACAACAGCTGTAGTAGCTGCTGTAGTCAGAACTATACCATCAGGTACCGGTACATCCATTTCTGTAAACGGAACACGTACTGTAGGCTGCTCTGGTATAGGTATAGAAGGTGGTTTAATCGGGGGTTTTTCTGAAGGTGTTGTACCCTTAACCCCGGAGGTGGTCGAAGGTCGCTAGGAGGCACCACAAGCGCTTGTATGATGGCAAATCCGCTCGTGGGACATCTAGTACCGGAGTTGGTAAATCAAGAGGCTCAGGGAGCCTTATGTACGGTAGTACTGGCGGCTCACCTAAGTCCATTACTTGTCACCAAAGAAACCACGTTCAATAAAATCGACAGCAGTATCATCGACTGTGTTGTCACTTTGTTCTGCCGCTTTGCGGAGAAGGTCGACAATCAGACGCTTTACTTTGTCGCTATTAAGGAATGAGAAAAGGATTGGACGGATAAGGGTAATCATGATTTTAATTGATTAATGTTTCACTAAGGTGTATAAGACTCCCCAGGCTCTTCCTGAGTTTGAACAGGGTTAGCAACAGTAACTTCTGGCTCTGCAAGAGGCTCAACAATCACCCTACCGTTGTCATCAGTCCATTCAGTTTCAAACATGTGGGGGTCCTGCCTAATACCACGGACCTCGTAGTAAACAGTATCAGTACTTGTGGTGTCCCTACATTCAATAGTAAGAATATTTCCATTGACAGAACATCTAACAGGTTCCCAACCTGTTTCGTTAGAACAGGACCAAGATTGCAAGGCGTTCAGGGCAACAAAAGTACCCTCAGTCATAGTAAACTCAGTGTCAATGTTAATAGTAGCTGTACCGTTCTCAAGCTGAACCATACCTGCGTACAGGTTGGAAGCACTAGGAGCCTCAACAAAGGAGTGTACAAGTTTGTGCGTATCCCTCATGTGGGGGAGGACGTGTGGAATCTCGAAAGAACCAGACGTCTTACTAAAGGAGCCGTTTACACTAAGAGTCTTGCTGGGTGAAGTTGTTTTAATACCAACCCTACCACCACTTTCGGCCAAACAGACACGATCATTGTTAACGTGTTGACCGCTGTTGTTGTTAAAATAACGGATAAAAGTACGGCCTGCACTGTTATTATACATACCAAAGTCACGGTCAGTGCTCGAGTTGATCCGTGAAAACATTCTGATCAGCCAACCACCGTTACGATAGTCACGAATGTCTAACTGTGCCTCGCCGTTGTTGTTGATGTAAAGCTTATCACATTCGTGAATACCACTTGTATTAGCTCCGTTGCTTCTAGTTTGGATTTTATTACTGCCGTCGTAGTAAATATTTGACGCCCCGTTTTTAATGTGGTAAAAAGCCCAATGGTTATGTGTATCATCATACAATCCAAAAGCATTTTCATCAGTGTTTTGCATGAAGACACATCCGCCTTCAATTGCATAACCCTCCCAGCCTCCGGTATTTCCACCAGTAACTTTGATAGAACCATAGCTTCCAGTTGCGTCCCTTAGTGATCCACCACTTGCAACTGTAAACCCTGCAGCTGTAATTACGCCACTTGTTGTGTCATAGCATCAGACCTTAGGAAACTTGCAGCTTGAAGACCGTCAACTGTGTCTGCATCTAGACCAGAGCCTGAACCATCGTTACCTTCGTGCCAAATTTTGCTATTGGTTGCATGGTTGGCGCTGCCACCAAAGCGGAGAATACCAGCAGCGGATCCGAGAAAACGTGCGCCACCAGATGTATCATTGAAATGTATACCAACTTGATTAGCACGTGTTAATGTTAGAGGAGCAGCGTGATTTACGTCAATAACAACATTAGCTGAAAAATCAGTACCATCTGTATCGAAATGTACTTTTTCAGAACCGTCGGCAGAAATTGCAACTTTACCGTCAGTACCAGTATCGGTTACGACAACTGACGTATCACCGACAGCAATAGAGGTTACAGCACCGTTTGATGCGGCAGTAATGCGACCCTGATCATCAACAGTAAGGTTTGTAGCTGTATAACTACCAGCAGTTACAGCAGTATGGGCTAGTTTATCAGCGGTTACGGCGTTATCCGCAATATTAGCTGTTTGATTTACAAAATTATCAACATACGTTTTTGGTGCAGCATCATTAGCATCAGTAGGGGTACCAAGACCAGTAACCTTGTTACTACCCATTGCCAGGTCACCCGTCATAGCGTCACCAGAAACGGCTACATAGATCGGGTTAGCAGTGTCTGTTGTATCTACATATCCTTTTGTTGCAGCATCTCCAGACGCAGTAGGGGTACTGACATTGATAATCTTACTGGTACTTACGTCAAGATTACCAGTACCATTAGGTCGATAACAACATCAGCATTTGCAGTATTGGTAGAAATTTTACCTTGCACATCAACAAACCCAGTCCCATCAGGATTTAGGATAAGGTTAGCATTACTGGTTGTAACGATTGAATGTCCATTGGTATCCAAGTTACCACCAAGCTGTGGTGAGGTATCTTCTATAACTTCGTCAATACCAGCAACTGTAGTGTCAACATATCCTTTTGTTGCAGCATCTTGAGCATCAGTTGGGTCAGTAACATTAATAATTTTACTGGTACTTACATCAACACTGCCAGAACCATTAGGCTCTAACTTAATATTAGCGTTACTTGTAGCATTTGTAATGGTTGCTCGTATATCAACCTTACCAGTACCATTAGGATTGATAGTAATGTCACTGTTGCTAGTAGATACGATGCTGTTGCTATTTACGTCAAGGTCCCCACCAAGTTGTGGCGTTAGATCAGACTTCAGGTTAAACGCAATAGAGCCTGCAGGAATAGTAATAAAACCAAGCTGCTGATCTACTTGGAAAATAGGGTCTTCTGTTTGGTTACCACCAATCTTAAACTTACCGTTGTGGTCGGTAGTTGCTGTCCAAACCTTACCATTGTTACTTTCAACAATCTGTTTGGTTTCATCAGGTACACCACCGTTTTCAGGCAAAGCGCTATAATCAGTACCGCTACCAACATATTCCATTGTGTGACCGCTAGATGCGATCATAGAACGAAGATAGAAAGATACAGCAGCGTCGTCGGTAATAGCACCGTTTAGACCTTGGTTTACACTCTTGTTGTTAGGATCAGGACGGCTAATCGTTACAGTCCAACCAGCACCACCTTCAGTATCGGTGTTTGCTGTTGCAGATAGAATCGGATAAATAACACTGTTAACTTCGACCAACATGTTAGTTGCTGGACGTTGTGTGTTACCAAACCATCCAGTTCCTGCAGTAGGTGCATTAACGTTAAAAGATGTTGCTCCATCAGACGCAGCGCCATCAACATTAGACGTAAAGATAGCGGATGTAGATTTACCATCAGCCACCAAAGCTTCGGCACCAAAGTCTGTGGTAGATGCAGCCAGGTTGGCTTGACCACCATTCAGTGCTTTGATGTGATACTTGTTAAAGAAAGCGTAGCTAGACGTACACTGTGCATAACCGTTGTTACAAACAAGTGTACCAGGACCATTCAGACCGACGTGGGTGTAGCTGTCCGAAACCATCGAACGTAGCGGGCTAGTGCTCTTAGGCACTGAACCGTCGATAAGCATACCGCCACCAGTAGGCGCAGAATCAGTATCTCCAGCCTGACCACCACGCGGATTGTGAGCAAGCAGGTCATTGTTATCAATCTCACTATCAGAGAAGTTAGTACAATTCTGAATATATGGAGATTTAGTAATATAGCTGCCATTATAAAACGCAAAGTTCCAACCCTGACGATTAGGTAGAGCAGCATCAACAGTGTTGCCTGTACCTGTGTTGGCTTTCATGCCAGTCAACGTAAGGTTTTGCAAGAACGAACCGCTGTTTACCTCAAACAAAGCGTGGTTACCAACAGCGTGATCACCTTGTGTTGCAACAGTTGGGTGTATAATGCAGCTACGCAACGCCATACCAATAATAGATACGTTACGGCGTTTAATTTGAATAGGAGCAGCTTCCTGATAAACACCGGCAGCAACAATAACGGTCATACCGTCACCACCACCAATAAGAGGCAGCTGGAATCCACTACCACCATTACCACCAAGATTAGAATCAGCTGCTGATAGGACATCACCAATCTGATACTCTTGGATTGTAGTACTAGAAACGTTAGTTACAGAAGTAACAGAACCGCCAGAGACCACAATAGTCGCTGTCAATCCTGAGCCGGTTGTCCCACCAGTCAGAGGTACGGTTGTATAAGTACCATCGGCATAGCTACTACCACCGTTAAAACCATCAGAGGTTTCAGTAGAAATAGAAATGTCAGCGTTGATGTCTGCGATAGCCGCTTTGATTGTAGCTTTCGGTGAACTAATCCGGTGACCAGTTGAACCATCACTACCACCAGCCTTATCAACATAAATAACCTTGTCCTGAGTTCGGAAACCGCCACCCTGTGACACGGTAGACCAACCAGATCCGTTCCAAACACTTAGAGTCAGGTTATCGTCATTCTGCAACCAAGTCTTACCTACTTCCCAATCAGAACCAACAGGAACAGCAGTGTTAACAATAGTATCAAAACGGCGTGCAGCTGCAGAAGCAGTAAAAATATTAGTGTCGGCAGGAGCAGGAGAACCAGAGTTTTGCTCAGAATAGGTGATAATATCTTCATCCCTAATACGATCAAAGTCAACACTATTAGCCCCAATACCGAGAGTTACCTGACCACCAGAAGAGGTTTTAGTAAGACCCGTACTGTCGACCAAAACGTCATTATCAATAGCCGCGTTAATACGGTTATCAATTGACTGAGTAGTGGCAATCAGCGTATCTCCATTTGTCCAACCTTCACCAGATGTGACAATATCACTATCTTTGATTCGGTCAAGGTCCACAGAACCGGCACCAATACCTAGGGTAGTCTGACCTCCAGCTGTGCTTTTGGTAAGACCAGTAGTATTAATAAGGATGTCACCTTCAATAGCAGTATCGATTTTTGCGTCAATACGCTGATCAGTAGCTTGAGTAGTTGCTACCTGGTCATCATCAGAATCCCAGGTCTCACCAGAATAAACAGTTTCGTCAAATTTATTCCAGTAATAGTTTTTAAGGTAAGCGT
>FUIF01005499.1_pt1 | contig 11380 bp, 15 predicted proteins | sample 1003461 | NCBI WGS metagenome assembly FUIF01 (sample SAMEA80401918, study PRJEB19352) | marine metagenome
AATGTTTTCTTACCTTCACTGATAGCAAATTCACCTTTTTCTAATGCTGTTTTTCTTTCAAAATCAGCGAAGTTTTTGGCATCTTCTTCTGATAGGCCTTGTATCTGTAATTCTTTGATCCTTCTTTGTTTTGCTAGATCAATGATCTTCTTATCACTGTCAAATATGATCTGTTGTTTTCTTCTTTGGAACTCTTCTTCAGTTATCAGTCCCCTGTTCTTGAATTCTTCTATGTCAGCTAATCTTTTCTGTAATGATTGCTTTTCTTTCTGTGTAGGTGTTAATGCTTTTTCAAATAGTTTTTCATCGCTTAACTTGCCTAATGATTCTTTGTATTTTTCTATGCTCTGGGTTGATAATCTATCAAACAGGCTGATCTGTTCTTTCAATACTTCATTTGCTTTGATTATTATTTCTTCACTGGTACGTCATTTAGAGCCTGCCAATAACCATCAACGGCTTCTTTGATCATATCGTATTGATCAGTGAGCTCTTTTAGTTCTTTCATCAGCTGTTCTTGTTCTGAATCATCGAAAGCTTGTCGTAATGCCGCTTCCGTAATGGCTATCGAGGCCTCGAGCTCTTTCATCATAAATTCTAATTCATTACGAGTACCTCTTGCTTCATCTTGTATGGTTCCAAAAGCAAATTCACTTTTATTTTTTAGATCACCAAATTTGTCAGTTATTCTCTCAAGGTTATCAACTAATATCTCTGTCCTGTCAGTTTCACCACCAAATGCTTTGTCAAATAGACCAAAAAATTCAGCCGCGGCTACTGAAGCCGCTACTAATATACCTATAATATTTCTTCTAAAGAACTTGTTGAATCTTACCGTGGCCGCTGTTGCCGTACCTATTCCAACCGCTAATCTTTGGAATGCTTTCGCGGCCGCAAATGCGATAGCACCCATTCCAAGTGCTTTCAATATCTGTATGTTGTCAATCAAGAAACCTACAGCCGCCGCTGTACCTCTAACAGCATCTCCTAATGCTGATCCAATGGCCCTAAACAGCTCTTCGTTGGCTTCAATGGCCGCTGTCATATCTTTCGTGACATCTTTTATGGCATCAGCCAGACCACCTTGACCTATCAGGTCTTGTGCATTCCTACTTGCTATACCTAGGTTCGAAAATTGTGTTGATAGATTACCAACTAGGTTGGCCGTTGCTCCACCGTAACCTTTTTCAATACCTCTAGCGAATGCTTCAACAATTTTTCTAGCACCTTCTGCCGTCTTACCAAATTCTGATATTTGAGACCTTGTTAGACCAAGCTCTTCTTCTAATATTTTTAATATCGGAACACCTCTGTCACCCAATCTCTGGATCTCTTCCAGACCCAAACCACCTGATACCGTCCTAGCAAACAAGTCAGTGACAGCTTCCAATGACCCAACCTGGTCTGTGGTAATGGCCGCTGTGTCCGTGAATGTTGTTAAGAGTTTTTCAGTGGGTTCGATGCCCGCCGCTTTCAATTTGATGTATGCTTTGGATAGGTCTTCAACCGAGAACTGTGTCCTTGTGGCGAACTTGGTTACGAAACCAAATGCCTTGGCACCTTGTTCAGCTGATCCTGTGACTGATGATAGTGATGTACGTAAGTCTTCGAAGTTGGCCGTAGTGGCTATGATGCTTCTAACCTAAAGCACCAGTACCTAAAGCCGCACCAATTCCAATTAAGGTTTTTTGTAGCGAACTGAAACTGTTTCCTAATCCTTTACTGGATGTTTCAAGTCCTTTTAGATTCTTTTTTACACCTCTAAAAGCACCATCTGTTTTATTAACACCTTCAAGTACGATTTGTTCTCTTATTGGCATCGGCCTTATCCTTTTCTGCTTTAATTTTTAAGAAAGCAAACCAACCTCTAACTTCTGTGAGGGACATATTAAACACGGTATCCAAAGGAACCTTCAAATAGTCCGCGAGTGAGAAGATCGAATATAACTCCCCGTCCCGTCTTAGTTTCCCTCAACATTCGCCAACGGTTCGCTGGCATTATTGAGTTTCGTTGCCACCCTAATCAAAACTTTTGGATCAGCTTCATTTAGTAAAGTGGCTCTATCTGTTTCTTTGAACAATCTATCACCATTTTTATCTAATGCTTTCAACACAATAGATTCTACTAATGCTTCCGCAGTCTTACCTTGAGCAGTTAGAGCCATTATTTTACTTTCAGTTCTCATTGAAGATGTTGTTCTGTAATAAACGGTTGATTTCCATTCATTCACCTTCATTGATAACATTTTTCCAGCAACTTGTTCTTGAAAATGTGCTGTCGCATTTTCTAATACCGATTTAGTCATCGTCCTAATCTCCTATTCTTAATTTGTCCAGTGATTGTCCTCACTGTGGGTTTTACTATGCCTCGAGGTGCTTGTCTTGAACGACCTTTTTCAAGTTGTTCTATGTAAGGAACTGAGTTCTGCACCTCAAACATACCAGGTCCTTGTTTCGTGGTCCAACTATTTCTAGCTCGACCTGATCTAATAGGTGTGTTAGCCTTAGCAGTCGTAAGTGTCTTCCTAGCAACATCAGAGATAAGTTTATCAACTGATCTTTCTAGCTCACTTATGTCTAGCTTCCCAGCTAGTCTGGCCTTCAGCATAACACTAACCTATTATATCTGTGCTAATGTTAAAGCACCAGATCCTTGTGCCGCGAACGAGCATTCTACCATTCCATCCAATGATGAAGTGATTGAAAAACTTGTTATGATGCAAGATCCAGATAATTTAGTGTTAGCAGGTGTTTCACTTGTGCCATCACCTGAAGGATATACTTCAAAAGTTGCCAATGATTCATCACCTGTTTTTGATACTAATTCATCAAGTTTCGCTTGTACCGTGTCAGCACCGTCAAAATACATATCGCCTGATATAGTAAAAGTTGACATACCAGGTAGGTATGTTCTAACGTTGCCATTGCCCATTACGGAATTTTCCACCGTGTCTTGTGTTTGTTCGATGGTGAAATTTCTTAAATTACCGATCGGATTAGATGATAATGAATCACCCGTGTCAGCTAATTTAATCTGTCCATCGTGTCCTGTAAATGTTGCCATTATTCATTCTCCTTTGATTGTTCAATAGTCCCAAGATCAATATTAATGGTTTCACTGTAATCGTGATTGTCAGGATCATCAAATGAATCCGCTTTTACTTCTGCTTCAGCTTTGATCTTGGCTTTTTTAGCCTTTGCAGTAGTTTTTTTAGATGGTTTAGCTGGTGCTGAATTTGTCCAACTCCAACCCTCAGTTTCAACCATCTTACTCGCCTGTGTAAAACCACAAGCAAATTCTTTTCCGTCTTTGTATATAATTCTTTGTCCCATATTAATTGGTTCCTCTCGTGTATTTATATTGTACACTATAAGTTATCGTTGCTTGACCTACTGGGAATGTGGTTCCATCATCGACTGTGACACCAGTTATTTCACTGTGTAGGGCCTTTGAGTTCCTTGCTGTGTCTTCTTCAAGCTTCTCACATATGGCTTCTATGATCTCATTCCTTTTAGTGTCAACATTATTGTTGATAGATGTGGCTGAACTGTCAGCCTGTACTGATGCCACTATCTGATAGTTGATGACACCCTGTCTCAAACCATTTTGTGTAAAGTCTTCTCTATCTTCATCTGTTGTTCTAACAAATATTGCTGGGAATTGTGTTGCCGCCAAGTCACTTACCGTGAAAGGGTTCCTTGTGACCAATACTACATTTGGTGATGTAATATTTGATAGTTTTTGTACTATATCTAAAGCAATATCTTCTCTTACACTCATTATCTAACCAATCTATTGTAGTGTGCCGTTTGTTTTTCTGTTTCTTCAACGGTACCATCACCATCGAAGTCATATTCCACACCATCACCTAATATTAGGTCAAATTCTTCTCTGAACTTGCTCTTGTAGAATGCTATCATCTGGAAGAATCTGTCGTCATCTCCCTGATGCTGTGTCAATCTTGGTAGGATGTAATATGCCAACACGTGATATACAGCACCTCTCTTGAATTGTGTGGCTGTTAATTTTGTTGTGTCCATTTCTAGACCAGCATTTGAAAAGTATTTGCTAGTTCCGTAATTTCTTGATACTCTAGGCCACCATTCAATTCTCAATAGTCTTTGAATATCAGCCGTAGTCTTAGTGTGATCAGCTGTGAAATCAATCACACCGTAATCTTTTATTCTTGGTTCATATTCAAGAACATCTGAATCAGTTGCATAGTTGCTCATTGGTATCTCCTTTTGTTATATTGGGGTGATGTTGCCACCACCCCAAAATATTTGTTGTTTCTTTATCCAAATTATGATTGGATTGAAGAATCAAACTCTAGTTCAACACCATAAGTGTCGTGTATTTCTGCTACACCATAAGTTGCTACACCAACAAGTTCTGTTGCTCTAGCACTTGCATCTCTTTGAGTTTCGATTTTAATATCTGAACTCATTGCGATTGCGATAGCATCTTTGTGGAATACAGCACCTTTGTAATCACCAGTTGTACCTGGGAAATTACCAGATGAGTCTGCCATATTTGATGTTTCGTAAACAGGAACACCTGCTAACATACCTACGAAGCCTGATCTTAATGCTTCATTACCAACATCACTAGCCGGAGCCGCAAATGTTGATGTGATAGTTGATTTAAGATCATAAGCCACTAATGGGTGTAATACCAATGCTAAATCTGAGCTTGGTACACCGTTAGCTCTTAGTTTTGCAACTGCTTCGAATACTAATGCCGCCGTAGCCGCAGTTGTAGCCGAACCAACACCTGTTGAGAAAGAACCAAACAAGTTTGTTAAGTCTCTGTCAATTCTTGTTGCGATTGCTTCACCAAATAATCTTCCTACGTCAGCGATAACATTTGATGGTGAGTGATTCAATGATAAGTCTGATACGTTAGTCATTAAACCAACTTCTGCCAAAGTGATGTCTGCTTTTGAAGTTGAGATTGCTGATGGTGTTAAGTCATCTGCTTCTGTTAAAGTTGTTGCTGTTTGTGTTGGGTAGATTGGTACTTGTAATACTTTACCAGTGTTTGCTGGTACTGTGAAGTTCTTTACAAGGCCTCTCATAATAGATTTCTCTGCCGCTACGAATTGTGCTTCTGCTACGATCGGAGCAATCAGATCATCTAATGTACTTGTAGTCGATACGATTTCGCCTGCCATTTTTAGTTTCTCCTTTAAAAAGTTTTATAATTTAAGATATGCTATTATTCTTACGATATAGGCATAGGCCTTTCTATCTTCAGGTTTTGACATATCCAGTTTCGTTATATCCAACTTTTCACTGCTCCCAGCTTCGCCAATTTTACTCGTAGTGCCTGCACCTGATGGTGAAGCGGCTACAAAATGTGGATTAGCCGTTAAAAATTCTTGTGTCAAATCTTCTACGGTATAATGATTACCATCATCCCTGTATCTCGTTTGACCAGTTTTAGGATCAACAATCTCTACATCGCCAGTTTCATTAAGTTTGACTTGGTCCTTGATAAGTGTCGCCACTTGTCCTGGATTTACAGCCTTTAATTTACTAGCAGTATCAAGCAAAGCACCATCTACTCTGATGTTCTTCACCTGTGTCATCAATTGATTGATTTGGGCATCTTTCTTCTCCGCTTGTTCTTTAAGCAGTTTCTCAAAGTCACCTTTGGCTTTCAATTGTGATTGTCTTTCCTTTTCTGCCTTTTGAACTAGGTCTTGATATTGGTCCAAGTCAACTCCGTCATACTTTTTCTCGTACTTTCTTCGTTCTCTTGCCACCCTATCAGCTACAACCTTGTCCAAGTCAGCTTGTGTAAAAGTCTTTGCCTCTGAATTTTCAGTAGATACGGCTTCACCAGCCATTCCACCGTCATTCATTGGAGCCTGAGTAGGCTCAGTGTTTTGTTTGTCCGTTTCACTCATCGTCTATTCTCCTTTTTTAAAGTTAATAAGTTTAACTCCAGCATTTAAGCTGTTTGTATTGTTATTTATGGCTTCTTACGGCCTTTCATTTGTTTCCTGGCTTGGTCCAACTGTTTCTTGTCTTGTTGGATTATGACAGGTACAAAAGTCTGTTTGTTCTTCCCTTTGGTGTATTCGGGATGTGAAAAAAAGTAGATGCATTTGGTTGATTCGGCATTCAAATCAGCCACCACTTTTTCTAAATCGTCTAGTGTGAAAGGTACATTCTGCCAAACGATGGCATTATACTGACCTTCCCATACAAAGTCTTCCCATAGTACAGAATCAATGTTGAAATCACGTATGTCTATCTTGCCTTTCTTGTAGGCTTCATAGCTCCACGGACACACATCGACTATACTCTGAAAATATTCTTTCCAGCCTCTGACCATATATTCACTCACGTTAGCCTCGAGTGCTTTTTCTTCTTCGACCGGTTCTCTTTTTCTTCTTGTCATCATCTTTCTTACGAGATGATCTTTTCATTGAGTATCGTGTTCTAGCCATTATCATTTCCTCCGTTTTGATTACTGAAAAATCCAGATATCTCAGGATGTAGTTCCATAATCTGTTCATTAGTGTAGCCCTGTTCAACCATTGCTCTCATATGAGCTATCATATCTGTTGGTGTTGTCATTGGTGGATGTTGCATTTCAGTATTCGCCACCGGTGTTTGTTGATCTTCTTTGATTTCTGCCAACTTATCTTCATCATTGACCAATGCTGATGCCAACATATTGTCAATCTCTTCTAATAATTTTGAGTTCGCTGGGTTTGTCGCTTTAGCTTCTTTCAATAATGCTATTGTGTTTGATCTATCGTGGATTGAAAAACTATCTGGATAATCTACGACACCATCCCATACTTTGTTTTGCCATAGTGACCATAGTCTCCATATCTGTTCTTCAGCTAATTCTAATAGATCAGCTTTTTCTGATAGTCTCGCATTTAATATTTGGAATTCAGTTTCTAATGCCACACCTGACATAACACGATTTGATGTTGCTCTAGTGCCACCCAGGTTAGCCATCCTGTTTATGGCATTTGCCTTGTTTTCCAATGAACTTAAAATATTTTCAATGCCCGAACCTGATGGTTCTAATAGATAAGGTTTCAAAGCCGGTTCTAGATCATTTGGAAGATCAATTATAGCACCAGCACCTGCCGCCGCCTGTGTGTCACTTGTCTTTACGAGTGATGGGTGGTTTGATATTCTAACAATTTGTTCTAATTCTGATAGTTCGTTATATACAGCTCTCTGCATATCGGCTATATCAGCAATATCACTTATACCAACACCTTTGATTCTTGATCTTTGTGCATACACTGGCACACAAGGTACTTTGCCTATGTTGTTTTTGTATTCTTCTAATAATTCGGCTTTGTCTTCTTGCATTGAACCTCTGGCTTTCCTATATACTGAGATTGCTTCTGGTGTCAGTTCTCTGTAATAACCATAGTCATCATCTGAACCTTCCCATATTCGCACGAATGTCAATTCATAAGCACCACTTGGTCTTCTAGTGTATGCCCAATCAATAACATTCTCTGGTGTGAACATAGCAACATATGGTCTCAGTCCTTGTTCAAGTTCTTCCGCTCTTGTGCCTACATTTACGGTTCCCTTATCAACAAGACACCACACAACCCCATAGATCGAGCTCTGTGTCGCCACATCTCTCATAAACTGATCGAAAGTTCTGCCTTCGTAGTCAGCATCTTGGAAGAAACTGTCTAGGGCTGGATCATTTTCAATTGATCCATATTCTCTCTTTGGTGGTGTTCTAAATAAAAATGAATTGTATGTTTCTACCACTGATTTACAGTGGTTGTCCAATGGTGTTTGTTTGATTCTACTGTCATATTCTTCAGCAGATTCCATATAATATTTTGTTAGATATCTTCCTTGCCTGTAGTCATTACCACCGTGATATGAATCACTGTAATACAACCATCTAGCAATATTATCTTTCCAATCTTTATTTACGGTTATACCGTAATATTCAATTCTGTAATTGGTGTCGAATGCATCGTATATTGTAGCCATCTTATATCCTTATCTTGTTCTAGTAGGCATAGTCCAAGTCGATTTAATATTGTTATTTATGTGTGTTTTACGTACAGGATATATATAGTCTATCAAATATCCCACCGCATCACTCATATGCGACAAGTTCTCATTGTTATCTGGTATTGAAGTGCCTGGTTTGTATATCTGCTTCTGTAAGCTCTTTATCACATTCTTACAGGCCGGGTGTACTTTGAATTTGACCGTTCCATCAGCACTCTTTAAAGCTGAATTCACGGCATTTATCCTGTCACGTACTGGTGTGTGTTGATTCCTGACTCTCACTTCGAAGCCAGCATTCTGTAATATTGACAAGTCCGTCCTACCTCCGGCACTCGTCTTTCGTTGTCTACTTGCAGGGTCCGGGTATATGGTGATCTTATAGTCCGGGTATCTCATCTTAAGCTCTTGACACAATTCGTCAGTGTTTGATCCATATATGGTTATCTCATCAAAAATAATGATTTGTTCTTTATGTCTGAAGGCTATACAAGCACTCATTGGATCGATGTTGAAGTCACAGCCCACTAAAATGTGTTTTGGTATGTCTTTGTTGTCTTTTCTCATAAAACCTTGTGTTATGTTTGTCTCACTAAAATTATAATAGACCTGGCCTGCCCAATTTTGGAAGGTACCCATATACTCTTGTAAAAATGTTCTTTCGTCTAGATCATTACGTGCTGATTCTATCTCTTCAGCTGTGACCTGTCCTCCATCCAGTGTAGTAAATTGAAAACTGGCCCATTCCGGATTGCTTTTATGGTTCATATAGAGATCGTGGAACCAATTACCCAATCCTTTAGGGGTACCAGTGAACAAAGCTGATCCTTGTGTGTCCGATAGTGTGGGTCTCAATACTTCCATCCAGGCCTTTTTATCAACATCTTGTGTTTCATCTATGATTAAGAAATTTATTGAATTACCCCTTAACCGATCGTACGAATCAGCACCCCTTAAACATATTTTTGATCCATTTTTGAGTACTATGTGTAGATCAGTCTCATTATAACGATCTACCCAGTTAAGGTCAAGCAATTTGTTCTTAAGGTTATCCCATACCACCTGTTTGGCCATCCTGTAGCTCGGGAAAACCATCCATACCAATTGGTTGGGTTTTGAGGCCGCTTTACATAGCTCTCTGATTGCTAGATGTGTCTTACCAAATCTCCTGCCTGTCACAAGCACCCTGAATCTCTTATCTGAGTCAGCCACCTGTTGCTGTGGTTTGCTTAATGGCATTATTCCTCCTCAAATATTTCTTTATATGTGCTAGGGTTGTTGCCTTGATATTCTCTAGCATACACCCAATCTGATCCACCCGGACCACACATCCTTTGGTAGGTTGGGTTCAGCCGGCTCACCATTGGTTTTTAACCAACCCGCTATCCTACGGTTTGATATATCAACGTAGTTGGGATCTAGGTCACAGCCAACGAACTCGTGTCCAAGTTCTACGGCCGCCATACCCGTTGATCCTGATCCACAAAATGGGTCAAGTACACGACTATTCGGTGGTGTCACTAACTTGATCAAATACTTCATCAATGCCACCGGCTTGACTGTGGGGTGATTGTTGCCCACATTTTTACTCTGATGTTTGCCCCACATTTCACCATCGCCTTTTAAAGCATCGCCAAAATTATTACCTGTTTCGATGTGTGCCAATGGATCTTTGTTTTTCTTACACCATTTTTCATACTCGTGCTTGAGTCCGTGTATGTAGAACTCTCCAAGATCTGGTGTCCATATCCTGTTGTTGCCAGTTATCTTGCCACCCATTTCAGCCACCATTTGTTCTGTGGTGATTGGATCTTGCTCAAATCCACAATGCCTCTCTTTACGGCTGACCTTTGGACAGTAGAAATACTTCTGATAGTCCGGTATCTCACCCAACACATTAGATGGGAATCTACCTTTTTCATCCGGATGGAACTTTGGTGGTAAGTTATCTTGTTTAGCACCAGTACCAGGTGCTCCAAAACTGTATTCACTATATTGATCCTTAAATTTTGCCGGTTCTCTCTCTCCAAACTCCAATCTTGAAAAACCATTAGCACCACCCGATGGTTTGTCCTTTTGGAATGTGGGTCCACCTGATCTATCTAAAGCATCGTATTTGGTGTCAAAACCATTGGCACTTTTTTGATCTTTCACACCCTCATATGCCACCCTTGAGTCATCTATGTTCAATGCTCCGACACCGTGTTTCAACACGTTGTCTATGGCTGATCCTTTGAATGGTTTTCTTGCCATTACAATAGGTTCGTGAGCTGGCTTTAAGGCTGTTTTCCAACCTGCCCATTGTTGTGCTTCAGGTGATGTTGGGATTATATCTGCTTTTTTATCTGTATATTCTTTTTCAATTGATGGATTCATTCTAATATTTGCTCCACCGGAACCAAAAGCATTCATACCATCTTGTGGTTTAGTCTCTTTAACACCCTGTCTCTTTTGTATTGCTTTGCCTATGTCCTGTGCTTTGGGGAATCCACTTGCATATATCCACATAATCTGGTCTCTTATCTCAAATCCCGCTTGTTCTATGTTAGTAGCGAGTTGATGATATGTCCTTGCCGCTGAAAAGGCCAATAGATAGCCACCTGGTTTCAGTGTCCTCAAACACTCCTGCCAGGTCTCTAAAGCACCTGTGTTTGAATCCCAGTCCTTTGCCAGGAACTCTATTCCATATGGTGGGTCTGTGACTATGCTGTCAAAACAGTCGTCTGGTTGTGTCTTAAGATATTCTATGTTGTTTTTGTTTACGATCGTATAACTCATTTGTTTCTCCTGTAGCAGTTATAGTTGTTATTATTCAGTCCAAGGCAACGGTTGGTTGTCATCGTTGTTTATTGGTTGTTCTTTTTGTTCAAGCAGTTGTTTTCCCAACCAGATAAGCATAGTGGGATTGCCTTCTTCGGCTTTCTGCCATTGTAGCCTCCTCAACTTGGCTTTTCCATTGGCCTACCTTTTTGTAATAAATCCGGGAAATTCCTTTGTAATGTGTCAATACTGATGTTCAATACTTCAGCTATTTCTTTATTAGTACAATGAATCGCGGCCATATTTTCAATAATTTTAGTATCTACTTTGACTCGGGGTCTTCCACCTTTGTTTTTGGGATTTGGTTCTGCTAGTATCTGTTCAACCTGATTTTTATCAGTCATTTTACTCTCCTTTTTGTTTTATGGGTGTTGTATCACCCGCCATCTATGTGATATTATAGATGTATTGTTTCAACCTTCACTCTGAAAGATCTTTTTACGATCCTATCACCTGAAGTAGTGAGAGTGGCTGTCACCGTGTAAACCACTCCTGATGTTCCTGCCGTTAGGTTTATTTTAGTAGTCTTGCCACTTACACT
>FUIF01007500.1_pt1 | contig 11373 bp, 12 predicted proteins | sample 1003461 | NCBI WGS metagenome assembly FUIF01 (sample SAMEA80401918, study PRJEB19352) | marine metagenome
CCTATCCCCTGTGTGCCTTGCCTATCCCCTGTTGCGTGTCTCAGCCACACAGATCACGAAGCATACGGCGAAGTCGCCTCTTACAAGCCCCAAGTCAGCATTACCAGTTTTCCTAGCGGCTTTATATAATTGGTTAGCTTCCCTTCTAGCTTGGTCTAATGACTTTACTAAAGTGTCTTGCACTTGAACGCCGCCAAGCCCCTTTTCAGCAATTGGGCTTGCTCCACCAGCTAATCTTTCTTGGATTAGTGGCACGTTTTCTAATATTGCTTCCTTAGCGGCTTCTCTTTGACCAGACATAACTTTCTCAGCGTCAGCGCCGTATGCGCCTTTTTCCGCCAAGTCTTCGAATAATTGAGTGCCTTTTGAGCCTGTAACTTGTCCTGCTGTCAGTGGTATTGGGGCTGGTAAGGATGACGCCTCAGATAAGCGACCAGCTTGTGTTGGGTCAACGCCAGCATTAACTCTAGCTTGAAAATCTTGTGCCAGCTCTTTCGTAACTTGGTCTGAATCTAGTCCAGCTCTAGTTAGCATTGCCTTAATGCGTGGCTTCATTAGGCCATCTTCGCCAATAACTGACTTTGGGTTTTGCTTAAATGACTTTGATACAAACTGTAATAACTCACCAATTTTTGCACCAGCCGCACCGCCGACACCACCATATACCAAGTCGCTAAACTGGTAATCGTCGCCAGTTAGGTATGAGCTTACACCCTCGACTAAACCAGCCTCAGTTGCACCGATAACCGCGCCACCCAGTGCTTTTTTAATTGGAGCGCCTAAAAATTGTAACCCCTTAGCAACGGGGCTGGCTAACGCCGCCGCGCCAGATCCAATCATAACATCAGTCGTATCTAGGCCAGCAGGATTTGGATAGAACCTATTAAATTGGCCAGTTTCCTTACCATCACGATAGACGGGCGCTGTGACAACTAGATTGCCGTATTGATCCTTATCAAACGTAGCCTTTGGCAATATGTTCTTTATGCCCATTTCTAGTCGATCATCGCTTGCAGTAGTAGAAAGCAAAGTAACTAACTTGGCGCTCTTATCAGCAGGCAATCCCAAGTTTGCGTTAAACGCTGTCGGAATAAAATCTTCACGCTGTCCGCCCCTAAACCAATCAACAGTCTTTTCGACCATTCCTTTTGGTGGCTCTAGGGTTTTTAACGCCGCTATTATGTCTGCCTCGGAAGTGCCATCTGGAAAATAAACTGGCTCGTCGCGGCCTTTTATTTGTATCTCTATCATTGCTTTTCAAACTTACCTGTTTCTGGATTCCATACAGTTATTGGTTTTCTGTCCCCTTGATTTTTATATGTGCTTAATATGGCTTGCACTTGAGCTGGAATTTGCATGTTATCTTCTAACTCTGCAATCCTGCGATTAATTTCCTGCATGTTTTCGGAAGTCATATCACCCAATGCAAATTCACCAATTATTCTGGCTCTATCAATATTAAACTGAGCCTTTGATTGCATCACAGCAACAATTGCCATATTTGCTTCTGGCGTTTGCCTCAAGCTACCCAATGAATTTAACATAGCGGCAAATTCTATATCTGATGTAGAGCCTGACCCCTCAACACGCAAGCTAGGAGCTAATCGTTTAATTATAGCATCTCTAACAGATGCTACATCAGATAGCTCAGGGAACATTTCTGCAATCCTACCACTAATAGCACCACTTGTTTGCATTGGTGCAAGCTCTTGCAATATGTTTAAATCAATTAACTGCTGTGAAGATGACCCGCCAGCCGCGTATTGATCCGCTAAAGTAGTACCTATTTTTTCTTTAAGTTTCTTACCTAAAGTGCTTTCCATATTACCAGTGTTTATCGTAGTACCAGATTTAATTTGCGCCAACGCCTCCTCATGGCTTAATCCTTTACCCCTCATAAACTCATAATTTTTCATTAAGTTTGTGCTGTTGTCTTTTGGCGCTTTTAATCTGTTTGCCGCTATTGCAGATAATACGTTGCCAGCCGCGCTTGGGTTAGCCTTAATTATCGCCGCCATATCTGACATGCCGTTTGCTTCTAAGTATTCAATTGTCTTGTTCACATTACCCGCAGCTACACGTTGCATACCACGTTCACGTATTGCTTCGCCTGCACGCATCTCTGGCATAATTAATGGATCGAGAGCTGCGGCAAAGTTTTGAAATCTGCTCAAACCAGTGTTGGGGTTTTGCTCTCTGGCATAGTCAAGTAAGCCGCCTAAACCGCCACGAGACTGACTTGGGTTCATCCTACCTTGAATGATTTCTGCTGGCTTTTTTATCATATGCTTATACCATCCCGCCAAATGTTTGTAGATAACTTAACAAGCCCGGACTTTGGCTCGATGTTGTTGTTTGCGCGTTGCCTTCTTGCGCAACACCAAGCGCAGCAAGTGGTGCTGATAATGCTTGCTGTGGCGCTCCAGTGTAACTATCATACTGCTGTTTAGCCGCATCAATGAGTGCTTGCTGTAGACCTTGCTGTAGTAAACCCTGTCGCTCTTGCCTGTCTTGAATTGCCTGACCTGTGTTAAATGCTTGACTTGCAAGTGCGCCAGTTTGTGCAGCTCCGCCCATTTGCATCTGCTGTTGGTTTTGCGCAGCTTGCAAAGCCGTGTTAAACCCTTGCTGTTGCAGATTACCAAATGCTTGCGCGCCTTGCCTTGCAAATCCTTCGTTAGTCAAAGCTTCAGCAACGCCGTGACGCGAACCGCCAAACGCTCCCGCCCTTGATGCTTGCGTACCCATTGTGTTCATCTGCATCTGTCTCTGGCGTTCAAGATCAGCTAACGTGTTTTGCGTAACTTGCTGAGTGTATGGGTTCATAAATTGACCAATGTTTGGCCCTTGCATCGCCGCTTGAGTGCCTTGCATAGCTTGCTGTAAGCCGCCAGCCGCAGCTTGGTTTACGTTGAACGGCTGTTGTGCAGGTTGCATGGGCGAATATTCCTGCCCACCTTGCATCTCCGGGCCACCTTGCATCGGGCTGTTGTTATTGAAACTAAGGGTTGCAGGCTGTGCCGCACCATTTCCAGACGCAATACCTGTTATTCCAGACGTCCTAGCATCAGCTATTGCCGATCCTTGGGCTGCTCTTCCGCCCTTGCCGCCGGGCATTATGCCACCCATAATAGCTCTATAATTATTACCCATTGGGTTATACGTTCCGTTTGGTTGTGCGGAAGAATTTTGTGCCGCATTGGCAACTTGAGCCGCATTCCATCCTGTAGTGCCATACGACATATTAAGCCTCTTTTCTTTTAAAATTAGTCATCTTATTCATCAAAACCTGTCATTGCCGCTTTTTTGCCGGCGGCCTTTGTATAACCTAATGATTTTTGCTTTTTTCTGCGCCTATCAGCAGAAGCAGATCGCCTTTCCCTAGCCGCTCTTTCAGAAGCCATTCTAGCCGCTTCTGCGTCTACTCTGCCCTGTATAACGTCAGGCGTGTTATAGCTAGTAAATCCAGTTGCGTCACCTATTGCCCCGCCTATATCGCCTAGTAATCCATACTCTCCTCTTTTTTTGCCAACGCCGCTTGTTATGCGCCCACGACCGCTAAATAAATCATAATTACCGGGCTGTTTTTCAATAGGCAATCTGTAACCCGCAGCCATTGCAAGTGTCGGGTCTACTTCGCCAACATCATATCCGCCTGCAACTATTGAAGTCGTGTTTGGATTTTGCAAGCCGTAATCTGATCCTGTAGCATCTGGTATTTTTGGATCAAGTATATTTTGAATTGCACCAAAGATTCCCGGAGCTGTAAAACCCTGCGATTTATCATAAACTGCGTAGTTTGTGCCAGCAGTGCTTGATCCCGGAGCAAATGGAGAAGTGGCTTCCCTATTCATCATATCCAACATTCTTTGCTTGTTGCGATCTCCTCGGTAATCACGCCGACTATCTTGCATACTTTGTATAGCCGCAGTTTGCGTTTCATCATATGTTGGATACATCGCATTAGGAGACTGCACGTTAGCACCCGGTGCGCCTGTGTATGGGTCAATAAAGAAGCTATCCATGTACGCTTTTTGCGCTGGCCTGCGTGCGGCAAGCTCATCTAGTGATTGCTCGTAAATTGGCGCAGATGAATAACCACGAACGCCGCCAGCATATTGTGTAGGCTCGCCCATACCACCCATTATGTCAAAGCTACTGCTAGGCGCACCCATACCAAATGCATCAGCAACATTTGCCATATTCTGGAATGAAGCCTGTTGCATAGGTGTGAACGCAGCTACGTCTGGGCCATAGTATGGCGTGTAACCTATTTGCGATATGCCTTCAGCTTTATTTAAATTACGTCGTGCCGCATCTTCTATATAATCTGGGACTGTAACACTCGATGATGTTGATCCGCCTTTAGACATTATTCAAACTCCTTAACATAAGACGAGTGAAGCTGATGCCAGCCATGTTTCGCCAATGGTTTTTTCCATCCAACACGCCCCGTCATGGTTAGTGCCGCGCATCCTTGCGCTTTAGCCCACTCTACCACATCTTGGTGCATATCCAAAATTTGATCCAATTCGCCACCGCCTAAAAACACGTTTAACATTCTTTTTCTTGGGTATACCACAATTTCTGTGACTATGCACGCCTTTGGTGTAGGCCACAACTGCATTGTACCCTTATATATTCCTTCAGCAATATCAATGAAGTCATGCGTGCCACCAGAGTATTCTAAAGCTGCTTCTATCCAAGGTTTACATCTTTCTAATTCTTCATTCATGCGTGCGTTCTCGTAATTGATAGTGTTGAAGATGGTATTGCTGGCACTGGAGATGACGCAGCCGTGTAATTTAAAAATCCGTCAGTGTTATCCATCATGTAATTTACTTCTAAATAATCACCAGCCGCCACAGTAAATATTTGTGTACGTGATGTGACAACTGTAGCATTATTCTGATGTAATGCAGTTGTCATAGCGCCGTTTACATTACTGCCATTAATGGTAGGCCAGAAGTAAAAATGTACTGTGCTTGCGCTTGTTGATGATATTTGCGCAGAAAATGATAATACATATTCCCCAGCCTCTTCAAATACAATTCTACTTGCTGGTGTGCCTTGTGTGATTTTTGAATTACCAGTTGGTACGTCATAGGTCAGCTTGTATGCTGTATTTGCTAGAGCCGGTGTAACGTCTGATGTTTTAATAAAGTTAGCGTGTCCACCTTCCATTACAATTTGACGCCATTCCCCACCTTCACTTACAACTGGATATTTGTATACTCGATTCCACATAAGAGTGCCATCTTCTGCTGCGTTCTCATCTCCATTTTGCTGAACTAGCGTGGATCTCGTTTGGGCAATATATGCAACTAATCGGCGACCCCATGTTCGCCAATCATTACCAATTACATCTGGCGCTCGCTGTTGCTGCTCGCTCATCTTCTACCGCCCGGTGTGATGTTTAGCCTATTAATGCCAACACGCCAATCTCCTAAAGTGTTGCCATCTACTCTTAATCTTATTTGCCTGCCTGTAAACCTTAATGAAGTTGGATTTGACATTACAAAAGCCCCATATGATCTTTCCGTGTCATTAGGGTAAAACCTTGTTTTAAATGTTACAGTAACATCACCTTGCGTCTTTTCATCTGGGATCATCTCAGTTACCGCCATCACATTATCGCCAACGCCTAGTGATATTGAACCACTTTCAGCAAATGGTGACAAGCTTCCATAGTTAAAACCAATCTCATGTTCGTATAATTTATTGTCATCTGCTGAAGCCCAGAACGGCTGTTTAAACGTACCCATATCAGCGCCTGCCGTTCTGCCAAGTTCGCCAATGTACCAAGTGCGTTCAACATAATTATAAACAACGTATCTATCATTTTCAGTAGACGAACCTGATGGGTAAAACCAGAATATCTCGCCATATGTACTGTTCGGCACAGCAAAAGCCTTGCTAATTTGCGCTCGATTTATATCGCTAAATACATAGTCAGATACTTCACTTTCAAGCTGTTGAGCTACACCGCCTGCATAAACATAAAACGAGTGATTGCCCATCCAGAATGCACCTTGATCAACTGATGCATATGCCTTGTTAGCTATCAATCCGCAGCTAGAGCCAACACGCTCAATACCATAAACGTATGGAGCGCCAATGTAATTTGCAACGTGCGCGTCTGTGCTTGTTAATATCAATGTCTGGCCTTGCACTCGAACACCAGCCATAATTCTGCCACTTGTGTTTAATTCAATATCACCAGCCTCATTAGTAGCGTCTGGCGTCCATGTGGTATTATCTTCTCGGTCACTAAATTGTATCTTACGTTGATTTCCGCCCGCACCAAGTGCAAACACAAATCTTTCTTCAGTGACAACAATTGCCTCATTATTAATTGGCGCGTTTGCCACTACAGCAGCGGGTGTAGAATTACTTAATTGCCACTCGTATATTTTCCCATCATCTGGGCTACATGCTAAGAGATATTCACCCCAATTTTCTAATGACCAAGTTGTGGCAGGCTGTGTTCTTGCCGTGTCTGGCCTTGCTACGCCGTATGCATAATTGCCATAGAAGCTACCGCCATACCCTGTAAATGCTTCTGCACTTTCTCTGCCTGATGTAAAACTTGTTGGGGTTATATCGTGGCGCACTCCAGCAGAAGTCCAACTATATAATTTATCATACGTGCCACCAACAATGTATCTGCTTTGGTCATTAGAAACCCACGTAAGTAAACCGCGCACCTTTGCGTCCGCCGCAGTATCAGATCGGGTGCGCCAGCCACCAATTGGACGCATAGTGCCATCTACCCAACGTATTAAATTACTGTCTCGCCAACGATTTGACGATTGTAATTCAGTGCCATTTCGGTAAACACCGGGCGGTATATCTAGCGGTATTAGTGGCATTTATCTTAGCTCCGCCCATGTTCCATTACCATCTAAGTTCATAACCCTGTAATAATAATTAACAGGTACAATAATAGACGTGGTTGTTGTGTAGAAATTGTTTAGCTTACCCACTGTTACCCACGTTGAGTTATTAGATGAAACTTCTACTGTGCCATCATTATTACCGCCTTGCGCTGTTATAGTAACCATTATTGGAAGACTTGTTGTGTTTTGATATGTAGTATTCTCTAACCTTGAAACAATAGACCAAGATTGACCAATACCTATACTGCCGCCACTAGGTGTAAGAGCCTCAATCGCCGATTTAACTTTAGCTGGCGAAACAATGCTTTCAGTTGTGCTAGTACCCGCCTCCCAAACTGCCTCGGCTTGGGTTGTAGATACATACTTTGTATCAAGCTGCGTCTGTATATTGCTTGTAACGCCATCAACGTAATTTAACTCAGCAGTTGTGGCTGTGACGCCATCTAGCAAGTTAATATCAGCAGTTGTAGCTGTCACGCCATCTAGCAAGTTAATATCAGCAGTTGTGGCTGTGACGCCATCTAGCAAGTTAATATCAGCAGTTGTGGCTGTGACGCCATCTAGCTTGTTTAACTCAGTGACGGATGCTGTGACTGCAGATCCACCAATCTTCAACGCCGTTAAGTCTGGGCTTATTGCAGTTGTCCCATCTAATAAATCATCAACGCTATCCAAGTTGGTGTTTATCTTTGCACCCCATGTATCTTCAGACGCGCCAACTTCTGGCTTCACTAAGCTATATGTGGTTGTTGTAGTATCAGCCATTATTTAGTCTCCTATTTGGCAACACATTGCCATAAATTATGCAAATTTGCAACATTAACAAAGCGTCCATGTTTCCGGTGTTGGTTGCACTTCTATCCAAGTTTCGCTTGCCTTAACGTAGTCAACCCACGTTTCAGGTGTATCTGCATCTTCTTCCCATTTTTCTATAGCTGATACCAACATACTAGAAGCTACGTTTAATTGGCTGCTATTTGATAAAAGTCTTTCGTAATTTGTGGATAATGCAGAATTTGGGTTTAGACTTGATGACCCAGAGTAATCCGCAACGGAACTCGTTGAAAATAAAAGATTTGGCGCAACATTACCATCAACATTTCTAAACCTATTGTATGAAATTGTTAGCGAAGATGACGGCAGTATATTTGACGTAAATGACTTTACGATTAAAGCAGAAGAAGCAATGCTAGATGATGGCGACGCGCTTAAAGAGCAATCCTTAACAGTTAATGCAGATGACGTAACGTTAGATGAAACAGACACACTAGCCTGTACTCCTGCTCCTATTGCTATATTTTCAAATGATGAAAATGCTGTACTCGAAAAAGGGGCTGTACTAAATGTCATTCTACATTCCTATACCTTCAGGCCAATGTTCGTCTAACGAGTAATCGTGTGGTATAGGCGACATAGCTTCTAGTGTATTCGACGCATCACGTATCTCTTTTATCTTAGTCCAGATAGCTTGATTAGCATTGTACTCAGCTAGTTCTTCTGGCGTCCAATTGTCTGAACCTTTTTGAACTAACTCCATTGACCTGTTAGTTATGTTACGTTGTTTCCATTCGGGGCAGTAGTTTAATATTAATTTTTGTGCATGTTTTCTTACATCGTATTCACTGCCTACCATGTCTTGCACATACCAATCTGTACCATTCCAAGATATTTGTTGGCTTTCTGTATGTGAAGGCATGTCAGATACAGCAGTGTAACCAGCATCAGCTATCTCAGCATCCGTGAATGTTGTGTTGTCAGTACGAGTAGTGCCGTCTGATAAGATTATCCTGTGCGGTAAAGGTTTAGGGTAGCTTCTATTAATTGTATATTGTGTCATAATAATATCCTTTACCTTGTTAAACCAAGATCGTGTTTAATGTTTAAGTAATTTTCTACTGCTACAATTTCTGAAGAAGTTAAATGTCGGTCATATCCTATCATCTCTATAATTTTGCCAGTAAAAAATACTTGCAGTTGCTGAATTTTCTCGTCTACCAATATATGTTCCAGTAGAACCACCACCATGATTGTAAGGGCTATTGGACGAGTATTGTGTAAAATCCATACGAACAAAGTTTACTAAATCAACCATAAGAAGATGAACTCCTGTAGTAGGAATACCAGTATATCCACTTACTGACTGAAAAGATCCTGAAGTGCCATTTAAATTTGGGGCAGAATTGTAAACTGTACCACCAGTATCAAAATGTGCATATTGATTATCTGCGTTATCAAAACCAAAAAGAACATTACTTGTTGTAGCAGTAGAACTCATAACTGCATATACTTGTTTAACTACTTTGTCTGTGGCATTATACGTCCAATTAGTACCATCAAAATCTACACATGCTTGTGTGTGAGATTGAGTATCGTAGGTAGGCTCGTAAGTAGAAACTGTAGTCATATCATAACCGCCTCCACTCTTATCAGACCATAATCTAACAGTGTCGCCATGCGATGTTACATTTGTGGTTTTAGATGTGTCTGTAAACAAAGTTGTAATATCAGTAGCATCATACCACATGGTTAATCCACTAGCAATTTCGGTTAAAAGCTGAAACTTAGGCCAAGTCTCATTAGTCTCTGCTTCATATTGCTCTTGTAAACTCCAGACACCACTGGTTGAACTAGCCGTAGGAGTGTTTATTGTTTTAGTTATTAGGCCACCATTTCTCATTAAATTGATACCCCTTTACTACCTTGTTAAACCAAGACTGTGCTTGTTATTTAAATAATCCTCTACTTGTGCAATCTCTGAAGAAGTCAGCTTACGGTTATAAGATAATAGCTCTACAATGTTACCTTCAAACTCTTGTTCATCCGAACTGTTTTTTCGTCTACCAATATATGTTCCAGAAGTTGTTCCGTCAGTCTGAGAGGCAGAAGCCTGTGAGTATTGTATAAAATCTCTTTGCACAAAATTTAGTAAGTCAATTGTTAATATGTGTGGGTTTCCATCTCCCAAACCATCATAACTATTTACAGAATTGAACGATATGTCTGGTGTGGCGTTGTATACAGTACTTCCTATGTCGTAATGTATATATTTATTATCTGCACTATCAAATCCAAATAAAACTCTGCTTGCACTAGCAGACGATTGTGCCACTGCAAATAGATTGTAAGTAGATTTACTTGTAGAATTTTGTAATGAATCTGATGTACCAGTTGTACCCGAAAAACTTAAACTATTTTGTGTCATTGTAGTCGTGTCATAAGTTGGACGTTTACTACTAGTTGTCTGCGTCATATCGTAACCATTAATACTTTTATCAGCCCAACAACCAACTCTGTCGCCGTTTGTTGTTACGGCAGTAGTCTTACCAGCATCTGTAAACAAAGTTGTAATATCAGTAGCATCATACCAAGATGATAGTCCTAAATTAAATGGTAAAGCACCAGAAGCAATAAAGTTACTTGTGTCAACGTAGGTTGTAATTTCTCGATACCTAGTTATTGTACCTGTAAAATTTGAACCAAGAGTTCCACTCCCATGTTTACCACCTCCTCCTACACCACCTACTCTTGCCTGATTGCCACCAGCCCAATCGCCGTTACCATTAAAATCTACAGAAACTATTTGATTAATTCCATTAGTGCTATCATTCCACCAACACTGAATATGGTTTTGATAATCAATAGTAACAATAAGTTGACCAGCTACACCAGCATAAGCAGACATATCTGTTGTTGTTTGAGACGTTTCATTAAATACACCCGATACTGCACCTGATACAGCCAACACAAGATTGCCTCCTGATGTTGTACCTACATACAATCCGTCCGTAATACCTCCTTGGTCTAGTATACACCCAGTATCTGCGGTACTGAAAGTCATATCAAAAACGAAGGTTACATCAATTCTCCCTGCACCTCCAGAGCCTGAAGCAAAATTAGATGATGGAAATGATGTTAATTCTCTTAGGTATGTAGTGCCATAAGTGGCGTCTATATCTAAAGATAAATCAGCTAATTCTGCATTAAGGTAATCAGCATCCATACTCCAAACGCCAGAGTTCTTTTTGTTTTGACTCCCAGATGTATAGTTATCAGTAGCCACATAGTCTGCTACACGTCCTATAAAACCACCATTATCATGCACACTGTTTTTCATGGATTACTCAGATATAATCTCGTAACTACAGATAACCTGTAAGTCTCCATCAACACTTGCTGTTGCCCTTAGTGCATCACCTTCTTCTAAGTATATTGCACTGTCTTTACTTATAGCTACGAGAGTAGCATCTGCTGGTACTGTAACTGTACTTACTATCTTATAAGCTGTACTAGACCTAAACAAATCAAGAGTAATATCAGCATCGTTTGTGCCATCAATGTTAGCTACAATTACTGAGTTTATCTTTAGTAGTTTACTTGTTGCCGCAGTTGTTATTGCTGTGGCTGTTGTTGTTGCGGCGAGTACATCCGTCTTGCCAGTTATAGTTGCAACACTAACTACATTTGGTGCAGTCAT
>FUIF01009783.1_pt1 | contig 11370 bp, 14 predicted proteins | sample 1003461 | NCBI WGS metagenome assembly FUIF01 (sample SAMEA80401918, study PRJEB19352) | marine metagenome
GCTCCAATAGAATTAATAAAGGTTTCCTACAGTGTTCAGGTAGACGCTTAGATTCTAACGGATTTGATAGTGGGGCAGTGAGTGTAGAAGACACCATTGTAGATAATGAGAAAGCTGTCTATACCTCTTATGCTAATTATACAGCCGCAACAGCCGTAGTTAGAAAGAATGGAATAGAGGTTGGGCGCGACGACGCTTTTTCAACTGCTGGCATATCAGATCCTGAGCCTTCACAAGAAGCTTTTTTGGGTTTTGTAGGTGGCATGTACACCGGTATGGATTTCTACGGGGCTGTTATGCAGGGCGCTGAGGATAGCGTGCTACCAGAAGCTGAGCAATATTTGATGGATTTGCTAGGGGCGGGCGCTTAACACAAACCAATCAACAGAGGTAATAACCATGCCTATAAACTCAGGCTCGCTACTAACCCCGCAGGACTTTTTACAGTCAGGGGATGACGAAAACACCATGCTGGAGCGATTCTTCGCGTTTGCCGCTAGTCCCGAAGCAGACCTTTATGATCTTTCGTGCCGGGGTGTATTCCACCTGACTCGACAGTTGGTGATTGAAAATATACACCGGGATATGCACGTTTATTGCACTCTGTACGATACGGTGGGCATGGACAATGCTGTGCTTATTCGTGATTGTGATGGATCGACTTGGACAGGCAAGTTTATCGGTCGCGGGCTTCGGGATAATACCTCATGGTTGGCGCTTGGCACGGATACGGTAAACTTTTTCCGCATTGAGAACTCACGCACAGCCAAGCTACCTAACTTCTTTGCTAAGGGAATCTCCGGTTGGGGTGCCTACCATGGCGCTGACAATAGTAATATGATTGAGATTGGCAATGTCGGCGCCTACAATGCGGGCGCTAGCAACCTACCGGGCCGTGACCATAGCATGACGGTAGCCAGCTTTAGCAATAAGAACAGCAACAGTGTCCACCAGCGCACCCACTTGCATATTGATGAAGCTAGCGTTATACCGTCAGCCGCGCACCACTTGCATCGTGGTTTTGTTATGGTTAATGGCAAGCCGCACAAGATCACTGATGTTGATTATGATGCACGTATCGTTAGCGTATACCCGCGCATTGGCGACCCGCTGCAAGTTCCGGGGCTGGTGGTCAACATGCTGTTTGGTGGCGCGTTATGCCTGAACGTAGACGGATGGGCCGCAAAAGCTGAACACGGCATGATCACGGCGACCCGCTGCGGTATCGGCCTATGGTCAAGCGATATGTACACCTCATTCGGCGCGGGTGTCACCGGTCAGTACAACGGCGTTGATCTAGTGCTAGGTGCTAACCCAGAAAACGCCTTTGGCGGCACGCAACTTGACTCGCTCTATACTGAGAAAGAGCAAGTAGCGACGATCATCCACACAGGCCAGATTGAGGGCAATAGCTCCACCATTACTTCTATCTCAGCCTTGACTTGGGAAAAACTTATCTCGCTTGGTTGGAACAGCAAGGATGGTTCGCAGGGCAGTAACAGCGTCCACTTCCCCGTATCTATGGCGTTCGATGGCGAGTGGATCACGCCGTCTAAAGACGATGGTATCGTGTGGGGCACTGGCAGCGACAAAGGCTACCATGGCGTGTTATCTGCACCGGAATCTAACGCGGTCACCCATGCCTATATCGTGCGCGGCAAAGGCGGGCTTAAATTAGAGGACAACGTAACGCGCCGTGAGCTACGTGGGGTGCGACCTACCCACTTCACGCTCTATGGCGACGAAGACAGCGGCCAGTATAATGGCACGTTCACCGTTAGCTGCGATGAAGGTTACACTGTCAATGGCCAGCCGCATGATTCGCCGCTGGTATTGCCTGAATATTCCGGGCCAGTAACTATCCATGTGCTGTTAGCCAAAGACTATAACTGGATTGTTAGTGTCACTCGGCATGAGTTTGTCTAATGGCTCTATCTTTCGAACAGCAAATAAAGCGCATCATCGACAACCGCGAAGGCGTGACGCGGGAGATATTTGCGGCGTCGGCCATTCAGATAGCTGAGAAAGTCATTACGCGCACGCCTGTTGATACCGGGCGTGCGCGGGGCAATTGGAATTCCAGCATAAACACCGCAGATAGTGGCGTTAGTGAGAAAAACCAGAAGCAAAATACCGGCGTTGCTACAAATGAGGCAGTATCAGCGGCTAGCTCGCTAAAGCTTGGTGATACCTTCCACCTGACTAACGGATTGCCGTACATTAAAGCCCTTGAGTACGGACACTCAAAGGGGCAAGCGCCGCGAGGCATGGTGCGCATATCCGTCGATGAATTTAACGCCGCGCTAAGAGAGGTAATAAATCGTGTCAGCTAATACCGCGATTCAATCGGCGCTTAATGCCCGCATGGCAGCGATGCCTAATAGTCCTGCCATTGTATGGCCAAACGATGGCAAAAACCCGACCACTGGCGTTTATGTCCGCGTTAACCAATTACCACGCGAAACGGATGCGCCATTCCTTGGCGATGAAAGCGCCCTGGATTATGGCGGCATTTACCAAGTGTCGGTAATGGCACCGATTGATACTTACGAAACCGCAGCGCTCGCAATGGCTGACGCTATCTGCGACCACTTCCCGAAAGGCTTAGAACTTGAAGCCAAAGGAAAAACACTGCGCATCCGTAAAGCCGTAGTCGCCGGAGGCTTTCAAGACGGTATACGTTGGGTCATTCCTGTTTCTATTTACTATCGTGCTATAATCTAGGCGCGTGTACGCAATTAATCCAGACTATCGATAGAGGTAAATCATCATGGTAGATCAAGTACGTTCAAGCGCGGGGTCGTCAATTAGCATCGCTGATACGGCAGGCCCGCCCGCTACGATGGACGCCGCAGGTTTTGAGGCGATGACATACGTCAAGATTGGCGAAGTCACCGAGGTTCCTGAGTTTGGCACTAGCCGCAACGTTGTGGAGCATATGCCGCTCGACACTATCGACGTGGTGAAAATCAAGGGCAGCCGAAACAACGGTTCTATGTCTGTGCCTTACGCCATCGTGGATAATGACGCTGGCCAGCAAGCGGTTGAAGATGCCGAAGCCACTGAAGACGCTTACGCGTTCGTGGTCGAGACGCAATCCGGTGTGAAGCGCTACTTTTTGGGCAAAGTGTTTGGTAACACCATTACCGTTGGTGACGTTGATAGCGTTACCACTGGTAACATGACAGTTGAGCTAGATACTCGTCCGATTAAGGTTCTGCCGACCGTCACACCGTAACAACACAGGGCGTCTAAGGACGCCTTTTTATTTCAGGGGTAAGTAATGGATTTATCCAAGTTAAACGTCACTGCCGCAAGTGACAAAGCCCGGCGCATGGTGATTGTCAGCCCATACGACTTTCAACCGGTCAAAGATGAAGATGGCGCTGAATTAGCCATGTGGCTGCTAGGCCATAAGTCGACCGTGGCACGCAATAAGCGGGCAGAGCAAAAGAAAGAGTTGCCACCACCCCCTGGCGCGCAAGCAACAACCGAGCAGCAAGAACAGTACCTGAAAGACTTGCAAGAGCTAGACGACAAGCAGCGCCCTGAATTGATGGCCGCTTTAGTCACCGAGCTAGAAGGCAAGTGGGAATACAACGGCAATGCTGTTTCGGTTGGTAGCAAAGCGCTTATTGAAATGATGCGTAACGAGCAAGAGCTAATCACTGAACCAGCGCAGCGTTTCGTTACGAACCTAGGTAACTACCGCCCCCAGACATAAAGGGGCTTTCTCGCTATTTCCGGCATTGGGCGTATTTGCAAGCAGTGCCAGACCCTGAAAAGTACAAGGGTAAGCGGAAGCCCCGAAAGACCAGAGCTGAACAATGGCAGCACTTCAACCAGCATAAGCTAGAACCACCACCCATCGAGGGTGGCCACCAGCTAGCGGAATGGCTGCACGAGATAGGCATTTACGACGAAGGCGATAACGGGCCAAAGACCATTAGCTGGCAGACATTGGCAGCATGGCAACAGGCCACTGGCACGGCGATTAGCGCAGAGGAAATGACGTTATTGCGCAAACTAAGCCGGGATTATGTGGCGCAATATTACGCCTCGGATGATCCTAACTGCCCAGCACCAAGCCTGGATGTTGGAAAGTTAGACCGAGACAGCCTGAGCGATAAGCTCGACAGTGCGTTTGATAACGCTTGGGATGACTAGCCCGCCAATGCGCGGGCTTTTCTATTCTGGATACATGTATTGCGCGAATACACAAAAGCCACATAAAATAAAAAACGCGCCAACTGTTTACACAACGGCGCGCTTAGGCTATATTGGTTTTGTCGATTGGGAGTCGGCATTCACCTAGCAACCAATACAGGTATTTATTATGACATTTGATATGTCAAAAGCAAACATACAATGGGTTTCACCTAGTCGCCAGCGCGCCAACTCAAACCTTTCAGCGTCTAATTTAGTGATCACAGCGGCAAAAGCGGGAAAGGATAAAAACGGAAACCCGCGCTACAACAATACAATGATTATCCCTTGCTCAGTTATGAAAAAAAGCCGGGTCATGCACGGTGATAGAGTTTGCATAGGGCTGGCTACCATAGACGGCAAAGGATGGATCGTTGTTTCGCGAACTACTGGCGACTCAGATGGCTACAAAGTATCCAAGCCAACAGAAAATAGCCGTAACGGATATGTTAAGTTTGGTGGGTCATCAGGCACTGAGAACCTGGATTTTCCAGAGCGTGTTGTTTGCCCGGTTGAAACCATGCAGCTTATACCAACAGGATTTGCGCTGGAGATTAAAAAATGAGTAATCGAAAACAGCTACGTGTGGCGCTGCCCGAAGAGATGGGTAACCTGTTCAGTAAACATAAGGCAAAAACAGAATCCGCGCTAATGGTTGAGCTGACAGACTCGCATTATGCCAAGATGCTTATAACCCAGGCGCTAAAGACGCTGGAAGATAGATAGCCGCAATCTATGCAAAACCCAAGCCCCACTAGCTGGGGCTTTTTTCTGCCCGCTGTGTGCTAAAATAGTTTCAAACTATTGAGGTGACGAAATGGCAGATATTGCGGCTATCGGGGCTTGAGGTTCGAAGCAAAGGGCTTAGGGAAGGTATTCGCGCCTTCGCGACCTTGAGCAGCAAGGCGGAAAGACTGAGCGCAGCGTAAAGGGCATGGGTGGCGCTGTACAGAAAACAGACCGCCAGCTAGACACGCTTTCAAACACGGCCAACCGGGCTAAAGCCGCTGTCGGTGCTTTGGCTGGCGTCTTATCGGTGCGTGAGGTTATTCGTTATTCCGACGCCTGGAATAATGCCGCCAACCAGCTGCGTCAAGTCACCGATAGTACCGCCGAACTAGAGCAAACACAGCAAGCACTTGTCGATGTATCCAAAGATACGCGCTCCAATTTCCAATCTACGGCAAACCTTTATGCCCGCTTGGCGCGCTCTACGACAGAACTAGGCTTAACACAGCAAGATTTGCTTGGTCTCACCACCACAATAAACCAATCTTTCGCTGCATCCGGCGCCACTGCCGAAGAAGCTAGCGCCGCCATTACCCAGCTATCACAAGGCTTAGCCGCTGGCGCGCTTCGCGGAGATGAGTTCAACAGTGTATCTGAGCAGGCCCCTGGCATCATGCGGGCCATTGCTGAATCGCTTGACTTAACCATTGGCGAGCTAAGAGACTTTGCTGCGACTGGCGGCATTACCGCTGACATCGTGGTCACCGCATTACAAGGCGCAAGCGATACCATCGCCAACGACTTTGGTAAGACCATCGCCACGTTTGGCCAAGATATGGAGGTGGCCCGGACAAATCTTGTCGAGTGGGTAGGCACAAGCGAAGAAGTGCAGAGCGTAACAGCGGCGCTTGGCGATACGATGATTTACCTGTCTGAGAACATAGATGCTATTGTGCAGGTGGCCAAGGCCGCAGCGGCTATTTATGCGGGCAGACTGGTCTACAGCATGACAGCCGCCGCAGGTGCGATGGGTACGGCTACAACGGCAGCCGCAGCGCTAAGGGTTGCCATAGCATCACTTAGCACGGCGGGTGTGCTGGGTATTCTTGTTGGCGCAGGGGGGCTGCTATACGCGTTTCGTGAAGAGCTGGGGCTAATAGCAACACCAGCGCTTAGCGCTGCCGGTGCTGTTGATGAGCTTTCCTTGCGCGTTGATGGCGCCGCTGACTCAATGCTCAAGTTTGAAGTCGCTGCGTTTACTGCCGAGCTTGTTTCGCTGGAAGCCGCTGCAAAACAAGCAGAGGATAATATTGCCCGACTTCAAAACACCATGGCGGAGCCAACCAGCTTTGGGCAAGGTCAACAGGGGGATTTACGATCCGGCCTTGATAGGCAGGAAGCGCAGCTTGAAAGCATTAACAACCAGATTGCGGCACGCGAACAGGCGGTTGATAAGCTAAATTCACGCCTTGCTCAATTAAACGATACACAAGACGATAATAACAACGGCAACCGAACGCTTACCATCACAACTGATGAGGCGGCAAAGGCGGCCAGTGAGGCTGAAAAAGAATTCACGCAATTCGCTAATGCATTGCAAACACTGCAAGACGAGCTGTTCCCTGTTGAAGCAGCTAATCGCCAATACCGTGAGGAGCAGGCGCTTTTAAATAGGGCATTAGTGGAAGGCACTACCAGCGCAGACCGTTATGCTGAAGCGATGCGGCGGTTAAAAGAAGCCCAGCTATCGCAGCAATCGCCTGGGCAGGCCTACGGCGGAATTGGCTTTGGCTCGCAGATTGGCGGCCCAGGCGCAGGCAATCCGACCGAGGGCGCAGGTGGTGGCCCCGGCGTTGAGCAAGACCCGTTCAGTAAATGGCTAACACAAGCTGAAACAGCCTTTACCAACTTTGATCAGATGCAAGCCAATGCCGCGCAGTCGTTTACGTCGGAGTTTGGCAGGGCTTTTGAATCTATCATTATGGGAACGCAAAGCACAGAGGAGGCTTTCAGGCAAATGGGTAGCGCATTGTTGAGCAGTGTTGTTACCGCTATCGGTGAAATGATTGCGCAGTGGTTGGTCGCTCAGGCTGTGCAAATTACCATGGGGCAGACTGGCGCTGCTGCTGCGCTAACAGCCGCTTCTGCAACGGCCCCAGCAGTAGCTGCACTGTGGGCACCTGCGGCGGCGGCTGTTTCGCTTGCCTCGTTTGGCGCTAACTCGGTGCCAGCCATGGCGGGTATAGCGGCTGTTAATGCCGCAAGCGCTGCGGCCTCTCAAGCTGGAGGACTCTTCGCTAGCAGTTACGGAAGCTCTCAAGGAGGATCAGGTTTCGCTGGCGCCTTCGATAAGGGTGGTAACATACCGTCAGGCCAATGGGGCATCGCGGGCGAATACGGGCCAGAAATCATCAAAGGCCCGGCGCAGGTCACTAGCCGAAAAGACACGGCGGCCATGATGGGCGGGCAAGGCGTGACGGTGAACGTGAACAACGCACCACCAGGGACGGAAGTCAGAGAGCGAGAAATGAACGGCAAACAGTTTATTGATGTGTTTGTGGCGGACGTGACCAGCAACGGGCGAAGCGCTAAAGCCATGCAATCAGCGTTCGGCCTACAACGGCAGGGGCGCTAATGACTATTCTTGCGAAGGTTTATGCTAGTGCGCCCGCCAGTGAAGTGCTGGTGCCGACGATTGAACTTAATAGCGCATCGTTTGACGAGCCTATCCGCATTTGCACAGGCTTTGAAGACCAAGTGTTTACCACTGAAGGTGGCAACACGGTAACATTTGAGGCTACCGGCCTAGACGTGGCGCTGCCCGCACGCAACACCAGTGGGCAACAAAATCTTATTTTGCCATTGATAACGTCACTGGGCAGGCGCAGGCAGTGTTAGATCATGCCATAGAGGCAAATGAGCAGATAACGCTCACGTATCGGCTTTATCTAGCTTCACAACCAGAGGCGCCCGCTGAGAAACCGCTACAAATGATTGTGGTAGGCGCGCAAATGGATTCAAGCGGCGTGCAAGTCACTTGCTCGTTTAGGGATATCTTGGGGCGCTCGTGGCCGCGTGAGCGCTACACCGCAGACTTTGCTCCGGGGCTACGTTACCAATGATCACTGACTATCAAAAACGATTCACGTATAAGGATGGTGGGCGCGGGCCAAGCGAGGTGGATTGTTTCGGCTTTGCTCGCCTTGTGCGCCATGAGCAGTTTGGCGCGCCGCTGTTACCTAGCCGTGGGCATGTAAACCCTAGGGACAAAGCCGCTGCCGGGGCTGCGCTACTTGAGGTAGGCCAACATCTTGACACCTGCCCCGCACAACATGGCGCGTTTGCGCTTTTGCTACATTGGTGATATTGCGTGGCATTGCGGCGTGTGCCTAGAGGTCGATGGGCAGCTAGGCGTGATAGAATGTGACTATAAGCGAGGCGTTAAATGGATGCGGTTGCGCTCATTTGAGCGGCTTTTCACAAAAGTGGAGTATTACACTTGATTAACGTATATCCCAGCTTGTTGCCCGGCGAGCCGATAGAGCGGCATACAAAAGTGAAAGGCACGCTGGCAAAATGGCTGGCGGATAATATCCCCGAATTTGATATTGAGGCTGATCACCACCCCATTGCTGTTTATGTGAATGGTGAGGAAATAGCGCCTAGCGAGTGGGCTGATATTAACATCAAGAAAGCCCAGGTCGATATTTACGTACTGCCACAAAGCGGCGCGGTAGACGCTATTGGTAGCGCGATTAGTTCGGTAGTCAGCGCCGTGGGTAGTATTGTAAACGCGGCTGTATCGCTAATCGGTGATATATTTGGCTTCTTGATGCCAAGCGTACCGGGGCAAAACCAAACACGCGGAAGCAATCAAGGTAGTTCAATCTATGACCCTAACGTGCAGGCCAACCGGCCTAAGCTTGGCGGTATCATCCCAGAGGTTGCAGGGCAGCATAAGGTTTTCCCTGACTACCTAAACCAGCCGCGGCGATACTTTATCAACCGCAACAATCTTGCTGTTGATATTTTCACCTGTGTTGGCCGTGGCCAATTCCTAGTGCCGCAAAGCCAGATACGTATTGGTGCCACACCGCTTAGCGCGTTAGGGCAGCAAATCAATTTATCCGTGTTTGGCCCAGGTGAGAACGTCACCAGTCACCAAGCGCATCGCTGCTGGTATAATGCCCCAGAGGTGGGCGCAAGCGTTGGTAGTGGTGCTGGCTTAAGGCTTAAATCACCGACTGATGTCACTATTGCATGGTCGGTCAATAGCGTCGATGTGAACAACACCAGCATCACGCGAGTGAGCGGCAATGTGGTGCCGGGTGATTGGGTTGTTGGCCTTGATTTGAACGTGCGCATACCACGTCAGATAGTGGCCAATCCACCGCCCGACCCGATGACTGACGACCATGCGCTATTCAGCGGCGCGTTTGAAGATTTAGGGCTAGAGATTGGCGATGAAGTGACCATCTATGGCGGTACGCTCAACGGCGATTATGTGGTGGCTAGCATTAGTCCTACAGAACTAACGCTAGATTATCCAGACTTAACGCCTGTCACCTCGCCCACTAGCGGCACTTATGTAAACACCATTGACCGCATTGGGTCACGCTATAACATCGATTCGTTTGTTACTGAGGAGCCTGCCGACCCACTTGACCCACCTGTTAGGATCGGAGTGTCCGTTACCAAGCTGCGCCCTGATGGCACTGAGGATTCAGGCTGGCTGGGATTCCCCTCACAACGTAGCACTAGCCCCTATATCAGAATTTCAGACGAAGATATAAACGGCGAGTGGGCAGGCCCATTCCTAGGATGCCCGCCCGGTGAGACAGTTAGCTTTGTCGAGTGGGATATTTTCGCACCTCAAGGGCTTGGCGTGGTTGAGGATGACGGCGATATAGTAAACCGCACAAGGGCTGTTGAATTACAGTGGCGAGCCGAGGGTGATACTAATTGGAATTCCGATGTAAGAAGCCTCTCCGGCGCAACACGTGATCAGTATTGGCTGGACACATACAACATCGTTTGGCGCCAACATCACGCCAGAGATTAGGGTTCGGCGCACGAGTGCTGAAGCGACCACCGTTCAAGATTTAGACCGCCTAGAATGGTTTGGCCTAAAGTCTCAGCTATCGTCAAAATCAACGTATCCAGGCGTTACCACGATGGCGCTCACGGTTGAGGGTAGCGACACCATTGCGGGTCAGTCAGAGAACAAGGTAAGCGCGGTTGTTACACGCTTGCTGCCCGCGTTGGGAAGTGAAGTGCTAGAGCCTACCCGCTCTATTGCTGATTGGTTCCGTTACGTGGCGCGCTCTATTGGATACACTGATGCGGACATAGACACCGATGAGCTACAGCGATTAACGGCAATATGGGCCGCCAACGGATACACTTTTGATTTTGTGCATGACGGTAGCAGCACTGTTTTTGATGTGTTGCAACGCACGTTGCAGGCGGGCAATTCTGAGCTAACGATTAATCAGGGATTACTGACGCCTGTTAGAGACGAGCCGCGCACCACGTTCGAAGAAATGTATACCACACAGAACATGCTAGAGCCGTTGAAGCGCAGCATTGAATCTATACGGCCTGATGAAGTGGATGGCATCGACGTTGAATACTTCAGCTCTGCCACATGGACGAATGAAACGATAGAGTGTCGACTCCCCGGCGACGCGGGCAATCGTCCTGAAAAGGTGCGTGTTGAGGGAGTAACCAGTCGAACACGCGCTTGGCGCATCGGTATGCGTGAACGCCTAAAGCTGCGCTATCGCCGCAAGACTTACGAATTCAGCACCGAGCTTGACGCGCTCAACTCTAACTATTGGTCTTACTGCGCCCTGGCGGATGATGTGCCGGGATACACGTCAAGTGGTATAATCGAAGCCGTTGAAGTAGAGGGCGGCGATGTGCATGTATCGACTAGCGAGCCACTGGAGTGGGTAGATGGCGCGGCTCATCTTATCGCTTGGCGTGATGCAGACGGCACGCTAAACGGCCCATACACGGCAACACGCGGCGATGATGACCAGCATGTTATCTTTAGTGGCGAAACGCCGGTTATTGATTCCTCACAAGAGCCGCCCCACTATATGTTCGGCATCTCGCAGACATTTAGCTATCCGGTGCTAATCAGCAACATTGAGCCGCAAGGCTTCGATTCCATGACAGTGCAGGCAGTGAACTATGATGAACGTATCTATCAATACGATAACCAGGAGCCGCCTGCATGATCCAATACCCGGCTGAGTTACCTATACCAATCCAAGACGGTTACGACATAAACCATGTTGATCCCTTGCTGCGCACCAATTTAGCCAGTGGTCGCGCTCGCCAGCGGCGGCGATTTACGTCAGTGCCTAGCAATGTGTCTGTCGAATGGCGCTGCCGCGGCGGTGAGGCACTGCTATTTGAAGGGTTTTT
>FUIF01000955.1_pt1 | contig 11360 bp, 12 predicted proteins | sample 1003461 | NCBI WGS metagenome assembly FUIF01 (sample SAMEA80401918, study PRJEB19352) | marine metagenome
GCTCTGCAGATATCCCCCCCACGATAGGCTTGCCGCCATCAGATAGAAACTGTGTGTTTTCGTTTATAACCGCTGACATTCGTCAGTCTCCTTAAGGTGACCGTTGTTTTGCTTAGAATATCATAATGCCCAAGCAGTAAGCACAAAAAACAATAGCAGCGAGCCGACCAAAAAACAAAACCATGTTGCCGATCATGTTGCCTACGTCTGAATTTCTCATTTGATGACTTCTGTTCATAGTTTTACCTCTTGCTTCTAACGGTCTATATATAAGAACATTAACTCGTGCTTACAAGTTGTTTACGGATGGTTTGCATTAGCAGTCCCCGATTGAGCCGCAATTTGGCCAGCGTTTTGCATTAACCATGTGGAAAAAACTTGGTTAAAAGCTTTTACATCTTCTGGTCCTTCTGGTCTTGCCATCCCGCGCATGAGTGCCGATGCGATTTTTGCGTTCCGACGCTGCATCCTGTTTACAACAGCTCTCCCCGCTGCGCCCGCAGCAATGCCAGTGCCAGTAAGCGCCAAACCGCCCACAGCAAAAAGAGGGTTGCCCGATGCGGCTGCAGAAATTGTTCCTACGGCTGCTGGACCCGCGCTGGCGGCTCCAGAGATTGCGCCAGTAGGGGCAAATTTTCCTATTTTGGTTGCAATATTCTCAGGCAAGCCACCTGTTGCGATGCGCTCAATAATTGCTTTCTGGTCTGCGCTAAGGCCCTGCACACCCTTTTTCCCGTCCTCTATGTCTTTGAGAATTTTACTGAATTTCTTGCGAATTTCATCATCAAACCCAAGGGTACGAGATTTTCTTGCGTCTATTTCAGCTTTTCGAATTGTAGTTTCGATCAGGTTTCCGCGCATAGCAGCCGTATAGAGTTTGTTAGCCTCCGCAAGTTGAGGCAAAAGGCCGCTTGTAAAATTGTCATAAGACTTGAGCATCTGAACACCAATTCGGGCTTCAGAAGGATCTGTACTTGCCGCAATGCGCTGAAAGTTGCGGCGCAGCTTGAGCATTTGCTTTGGTGTCAAGTTTTCCGCGTCCGCCAGCTCAGAAGCCAATTTGTAACCAGACTTTACCTTTGGCATATCGGCCGCAATCTTTCCGTTGATTAGAAGCCCCTCATTGTCGGCAATCGCAATCAGGTCGTTAGACATTTGCGAAACCTGTTCCCTCGTGGCCGTCAATCCTTCACGCTCTGCGGCGTCATACAATTCACCCGCAGCTTTTTTGAGAGATCCCTTTTCGGGGGTGTCTCGAATAGCTCGGTTTACAATTCTCTTATAGGCGCTCTTGTCCGCAGCTTTAAGTCCAGCTTGAGCTCCCGTCGCACCAAACCCCGCACCAGCAAGAGACGCAGCAAGTTGCGCAGTTACACTATCTGGGAAATATTCGGTAGCCGCTTGAGCAGCGGTGCCAGATCCAATGTCGGCCGCCAAATCTGTCAATGCAACGGCGCCCGCACGAGCAGGAACGCTAGCAAGTGCAATTGGAGCAGCCACAGCACCGGCCCCCACTTCCTGACCAACACGACGAGCAAAGCGTTGGGGGCTGGTTTGCGGTTCAATTTCCGTAACAAGTCCCGCAGCTTGCGCCGCTTGGCTCAGGGATTCAGATCCACCCAATGGTGCCCTTCCGGTTTCCGCAGTAATTTCAGCGCGTGTTTTCAGGTTGGCACCAGTCGCTTTGTTAACGCCTTTGACGATTAAATCCTGCGACCAATTGGAGAAATCAACAGGGGCTCCCAGTATCGTCAGAATGCCCTCGTTGAGACCTGAGCCAAGTTGCTCAAGAAAGGAAGTCTCTTCGGGCGTAAACTGGTCGGCCTCTACAGGAGCCTCCACCTGAGTTGCTGTCGCAGGGGGCTGAAATTCTGCAAACCGCTTCATCAAATCGGACGCAGGTGCAGCTTCCGCAGGCGCAGCCTGAAACGCCCTGAATCTTTCCAGAAGTTCTTTTTCGTTTGCCATGCTGCCCCCTAGTTAAAGCTGTCGTTGATGGACTTTTGTTCCTCGGGCGTGAGAGATTCAAACCATTGAGCAATTTGCTGCGGCGACATATCCGGTCGCTCCCTTTGAAGTCCCGCAAATGCTGACGGGGACAAAACAGGCGCACCCTGGTCGATCTTCTGACCCAGAACGCTTTCCGCCATTTCATTCGGGTTAACGAGCCCACCAGACGCAATGCCAAGAGAGTTTGCGTAAGCTTCTCGAAGTTGCCTCTTGAATGCAATGGTGGCGGCGTCATCTCCCACGCTTGCAAAATATGTATTGGTAACTCGATCAATTTCTGGCTGAGTTGCGGCCGCGCCTGTTTGAATGCGCAAAACACCTTCAGCCCATGCATTTTTGGCGGCATTGTATTGGCGCCCAGCAGGGGTATTGAAAAAATTACCAATATCACCACCTTGCGTCGCAAGGAACTGCGCAATTGAAGCGGGATCAAATCCGCCCTGCTCCAATGTATCAAATACGGGCTGTGCACTAGCCATTTGAGCGCCGAAGAGCGCCATTTGACTCTGACGCTCTGTCAGTTTGATTGCTTCTCCCGTGGGAACATTTACCGTAACACCTGCGCCACCAATAGCAGATATGCGCCCCTCTGGGGACTGTTGATAAGTTTTGGTTTCATCATATCCGACACCTAAAAGGCGCTCTGCCTCTTCCGGGGAAAGGACCGTATAGGATGGATCGTCCTTGATGCTGTCGGCAATGGCAGATTGAATTGCTAGCGCGCCTTGCTCGGGGGGCACAATGCCCCTATCAATATCGCTTTGAAGGTCCGTTATGGTTTGGCCAAGGTCACTTGCTGGCTGCCCTGCTTGCGCGCGCGCTTCAAGTTGCCTTTCATATTCAGAAACAACAAAATCTTTGATTTCATCAGACACTCCTGGCGACGCCAAGAGAGATGCCACTTGTTGCTGGGTAATCTGCTGAGGTTGAGGCTGTTGTTGCGCTCCTTGCGCGAAAATTTGAGCCTCGCGCAATCTGCGATCCTCGTTAATACCCTCGTTATCTGAACCCAAAGCCGCAATTGCTTGCGCCGTTGCCTGAATGTCGCCCGTCCTCGCAACGCTCGCAACCCTTTGAGGCAGTTCCCCGTAGTTGTAGGTGATACTGTCAAGCGCGGCCTGTTGCTGCGGTGAAAAGCTATCATATACTTCTGCGCCAACCGCAGCACGGGCACGCGGTTTGAACTCCGTCTGAACGCGGCGAACCAAGTCTCTTTCTGCGTCCTCTCGCGTAACGCGGGTTCCTTCCGTAACCTGGATAACGCGGCCATCTTCGGTTGTGATTGTATCTGATCCATATCCGGTACGCAGTGCGTTTACATCGAAATAAGGAGTTTCACGGAATCCCTCAAACTCACGGATGAGAGCAAGTGAAGGATCATCTGTTCCAGGATCAAAAACCTGTCCAATAAGGCGCTCCCCAGCACGTTGCTGCTGTTCAGCCAATCGCCTCTGGCCTGTCGCCTCTTCTTGTGCCAATACAAGCCTTAAGGCTTCGGGGTTTCTGGCCGCCAGTTCAGCGCGCGCCGCAAGTCTTTCCTGCTGCGTAGGTGCAGGCAATGCCTTAAGTGTCGCGTCTCCCGTCATGGCTGTTTTCTGGGCCTGCAGGTCGATTTCATCAGCGGACAGTCCCGACATACGCAGAAGCTCGGTTGCGTCCCCCCCTTGGCGCTGCACTTCGCTTGCACGTTCAAGGATAATCTTCTGCTTTTCCGATGGGCTCTTGGCAGCAAGAATGCGGCGCGAGGTATCAATGCCCACCTGAGCCTCCTGACGTGCCTGATTAATCAGGGTGGGGTTGCGCTGGCCGTTAAGCTGCTGAATCCTTGAGGCCAAATCCGGGGCGATCCTTTGAAGAAACCCACCGGCGTTTTTCTCTGGCACTGCGGGAAGTCCACTTGCCTGACGCACCAGATTGGTGAGTTCGCGTTGCTCTCGGCGCTCCCTTGCCTGCTCAATGGCCGGTCCAAATGCTTCCCCCAAATCGATAGCAAGGGACCGACCGTCGAGATTTGCCAGTGTGACCATTCTGTTCTTTCCTTATGCGGCGCGTTGCCTATGATATTCTTCGGCGTTGTGTTCCAAAAGCGCTGTCAGAGGCCCGTAAGCAATGCACTTGAAGCCGCCAAACTCGGATACGTATTCCGGGTACTTCTGCTCAACCTCGTCAGCCATGAAGCCAAGCGTCGGCGTATCGTAAACCATCATGCCCTCAAGTTCTGGCTTCCAGTCCCATTGATAAATGCCAAGATCGTTGATTTCACCAACCTTGACCGCGTTATCCTTCAATCGGGGATCGGACAGCGCCAAGCCCAGCAAATTAAAGGCGCCTTGCCCAAATGCTGCAGCGGCCTGTGCACCCCCCAAAATACCGGATGCCTGATCTTGTCCGATTTGTTGACGCGCCCCAAGAAGGCTTTGTCCAAGTTGTGAAGCCAATCCAGCCGAGCTTTGAGCCGCACCAAAGCCAAGGTTTGCCAAACCCTGTGACCTTCCCGACAAAAGTTGCTCAATTTGCAATCCAAGTTCTGTTGGAATGTTGGCAATTTCCTGAACTGCGGTTCCTGATCGATTAAGACCTGCGGCAGAGAGTTGTCCCTGCGCAGCACGCGTGCGCTCAGCGATCAAGGGCTCTAAGGATTCACCTCCGAGTATTTCCCCAAGGCGCTCTCCAAATCCCGGTATTGAGGCGGCTTGTTCAACGTCTTCCAGAGCACCAGTGCCTGCAGCAAGAAAGGGCGCAAGATCCTCTCGGGCAATGCCAAACTGGCGCCGCAGTTCCTCAATTCCAAGACGACTTTGGGCCGTGGCCGCGTCTGCCGCCTTTTCCGCTGCGCGCTTACCAAGGACGCCCCCAACAATTTGTCCCATTGCTTTTACCCTTCTCCCCCGCAGTACATTTTCCGCGTCATGATGTAAGCTTTTCCGCCTTTGTTTTCAGAATGAACACGCAAGCCTGTGCGTCTTGCTATAATACTTGCATGCCGAAAGCTTTTCGCTATCGGAGCCAGAATAGCATCTGCATCCGTATTTTCAAACAACCATCCGATTGCGTTGCGCGCACTCTTAATTGCTTTCGATCCTCGGCACTTCGGACCCATGCAAGCATGCATGAGAAAATAGTCCTCCTCGGGCTCAAAAATCCACACCCCTACGTCTTTGCCGTGGTCCGACTCCATAAGATAAATGTAATTGGACGAAATGACCGGCCTCCACTCCCCACCGTCTTGCATTGGGTTTGCATCCGATATCATTTTGACGCGCCTGTAATCCTGTGTGCGCTCAAGGGTCATGATACAATCGCCCTATCCGTGGTTCTGCGCCAGTTGATTCCGTCACTGAATGCGGGAACGGCGCCCCCGCTTTCATCGCTGACAAAAATCATACCTCTCGTCACTTCCGATGGGGTTGGCAACGTTGCAACCGTAAATGTGGGAAGGACAACGGCGTTTCCAAGAAGGTTGGCGTTCAGTCTTAAAACAAGTTCATCAAAGAACACCTGCAGTCCCAAAGAAGCTCGGCCTCCCACAATGATTTCTTCGCCATGTTCCGGGTTTGTGACAATCTCGTTAGCCATGCTCTATCCCCTGAAAAACGCAAACAAGCCATTGGAGTTAAAGTCTACGCTCTGCGTTGTGTAAATCCTTAGCCCCATGAACCCGTCATAGGTTCCAAGACCCCCGGGATAATTCCATTCCAGATGGTCAGTGTAATCGCCCAGCGCGCCCAAATCTCGAAACAGGTATTCTCCATATTCAACATTGTTGCGCGAAAGTGCGAGTCCCACAGTTCCCGGCACATCATCCCCCGGTCCCCCGTCAAATCCCTGAGAAATCTGCAAAGAAACCGACTGACATGCAAAGAAATCGTTGTCAGGATGTTGGAACGCCACGTCTATAATTCGCGGAATTTTGTTGCCAAACTCCGTGTCTATGTTTTCAATCTTTCCAAACAAGGTACCCGACGCAGAGTAATATGTGCCTTCAAACTGATCAATGAAACCACCATTCCACGGCAATATTTCCCCTTCAATGATAGTGGTAAGCTCAAACCATTGACCGTTAAAAAACCCAAAGCTTGCATTGGTTAAAGTGATTGTAAGGATATCGTACCCACGCCATTTGAACCTGTTTCCGACCGCACGCGATAACTGCTCAAGCGTGTGTTGGCTTAGAATTAAATCCACTCTCTCGTTTGAAATCTTGATGGCGCGGCCTTGGCTCACGAGGTAGATGCCGGGGTCTTGGTCTCGCTCACGCCCCACAAAGGCATAAGTGTCGTTGTAGAAAACAAGACCCCCGATGTATCCGTAGTCCAGCCGAGCCCCGGTCAGACGCGAAAACGGTACAGGCGTCGCGCCGGTGTTTCGGAACAATTCAAAACTATCTGTCCCGGCGATGTAGAGCGTATTTCGCAGGTTGAATGTAGTTGTGTTTTGGTCCGGCAGTTCTTCCGCGTCAAAGAAGTTAGATGCGCCGACCGTTAATGCATTCGCATCTGTGAAAAACGCAGGATTTGCGCCATTGGATGGAATGAACACGAACCTGGCATCAATGAATGTGACGGCATCGCTAGGCTCATAGTTTGCGTTGCCCGAAATGTCCGTCAGAGTGTCTGAGGTATCCAGAGAGTAGATCTCCCCCCCGCGCACCACCAGAACCGCAGCTGTAAACCCTACAGCACTTTCCACAAGCGTGTTGCCTGCAATGGTTCCTATCGTGGTGAATGTGCCAGTCTCAACGTTTGTGATTTTTATCAGTGTGGTGCCAACAACTTCGTAAAGCGCGCCGTTCCAGACAAATTGTCCCCGCGCCACAGTCCCAAGGTTGCTGATTGTTTCAATCCCCGGCCGCGCGATAACTGCGCCCTGCTGGTTATTGAAACAGTTCATGAGGGTTTGGCGGCTTTTGGGAAGGTTTTCCACACCAACAAAACCGGGAGGCATTGGGATTTGCGGCATTTTTCCTCCTTAGTTTCGGACGCGACCACCCCGGCGCCAAAAGCTCGGGGAATACTGTCCCTGATCTTGGTAATTTCCTTGACCCAAGGGGGTTGTGCTCGACAGTACCTTATTCGGCACCGTAACGCGACCATAGAGGCGACGAATGTTCATGTAGTTGCGCCGCGCGTTTGATTTCAAATCCGGACCCACAATGACTTTTCCGTTGTCAAACAGGGGCGCAAGTTCGATAGCCAGGTTGGTGACAATAGCGTTTCTCGTATCTTCGGGTTCTCCAAGTTCGTCCCCGGCTGCATCAAGCGGTCTGGTGCCAAGAACGATGTTCTTTGACAACCACAGCTCAAGCATTGAGTTGAGCTTCTTCCGTCCCGCTTCGATAGATTCAGGGGAAGGAGGGGAAACCACAGAAACCGCGCCAATCTCGGAAAGCGCGTCCCTGATGATGTCGGTTCCTGTGGACACCGTTTACGCCTCTTTCTTAGGGCGACCGCGCCGAGCCTTGGGCTTCGCTGCCGCTGCATCCACGCGATCCCAGCCAAGTTTGGCGCAATACTCAACCGTGGCTTTCTCGGCGTTGGTGTCGATTTCGGCGCCATTTGGTTTAACCCACCGGATCTTTTCTTGCTCTGACATGTTTACCCCCATCTACAATTTAAGGGTATTATGAGGGATCAAGACGCATATCGCAAGGTTGGTGCTTAGCGGCCGTGGTTGATGTGGTGGCCGTATTTCTTCTCTGCGGCTTGTCGTGCAGCAATCGCTTCATCTTTAGAATCAAACAATCCTAAAAATTTGTCTTCTCCATTCACGTGAATTCTTGCCCTCCATTGACTACAACGAAATTTTGAAACGCCGGTGCAGCCGCTATTGTTATCGTACCTACGCGCCATGTTTCTAGCATTCTCAATATCGTCAACCACTCTGAGGTTGGAAATCCTGTTGTCTGCCCGATCACCAGATATGTGGTCTATTTTCCCATCTGGCCATTCGCCATAAACCAAGCACCAAATTACACGGTGAGCTTTTATTTTTCGGTTCCAGATTGAACCATGCTTGTAGCCAAGACCATCCCCTGTAGTGAAAGCCTCTTTACCAGCATATCGACTATTCCATTTGTGACATTTGTGGTAAGAACTTTGCTTACCATCTTCAAACATGCTCGGGGTGCGAGTTAGCCAAAACAGTTTTCCTGTCTTTGGACTGCATCGCAAAAGCTTGCGAAGTTCGAACGGGGATGGTAGGTTTTTAGACATTGAAGCCTCCTTCTCAGGTTTCGATCACGGGCTCGGCTGTTAGTGCAGCGCGGGCCTTTTTTATTTTAACATCCCGTAAATAATGACGCAACAAACGAAAAGGGCGGCACAATCGCCGCCCTTCCCAATGATATGCCAACACAACTTATGCGGTCCCAAATGCCTGCCCAGCGAAGAAGGGGTTTAAGACCGCATATGCAGGTCTAAAATCAAATCTCACCATCTGCTGGTTTTCGCGGAAGCTGGTACCTTTTGAGACACGGAATTGCAGACCATCTTCTGTGGTTGCAATGGTGTCTGTCGAGTACAGCTTCTTGATCGGTACGGAACCGATTGCGAACGCCTGTTTGTGCCAGAACAAGTTTGGCTGATAGGTGGTGGACTGCGCGCCGAGAATGGTCACAACGTCATTGTCCGCGATTGCACTGTCGACCGTGTTGTAGGCGCCAGTCGCCTCGTTGATCGCAGGACCAGAGACCACCAGAGTGCCCGCACCGGCTGCCAGCGTCACATCAGAAGTCACCACGCCGGTCCAGACAACGTTGTTGCCCTGATCGTCGATGATTGCCTGACGTGTGGACAAGTTCAGTCGATTGCGCCCGGTGACCTGGATCATGGTCCCCGCCGGAATGGTCGGCGTGCCAGTGAAGCCATCGACAGCAATGCTCTGCGTCATTGTGTCTTTGGCAGTCAGGTATGTGCCATCTGGCGTACCGTTTACCGCACCAACAAGGTCGCCCCCATAGCTGGGAGCAGTGTAGCTTGCCAGAGTGGTCGCGGTCATGACATCCATGCCAGCGAAGTTGCGGGCAATTGTCGCCATGGTGTGGGCATCGTAGATCAGATCCCCGGCTTCACCACCTGCGCCCAGCGAGCGCTGATTGCTTGCCAGACTACGCTGGGTATACGGGTTAACCGCATAGTACCACATGCCGTCCATGGGAACGCCGTGCGATTGCATCACCGATCCGGCAAGTGCAACCTCGTCCCATGTGTTGACCGCTTGGCCGTGCGTGCCAGCCAAGAGGCCGGAATTGCGCATCATGAAACCAGCAAAGTCTAGCTCCAGATCGGTCACAATCCGTGTCGCCATGGGCGCCAAGAGTTTGTCGATCTGATCCATTTCGACCGCTTCGGCTGCTTCGTTAAAGTTGACTTCCACAGTGAAGTAGTCTTGGATGGTACCAGTTGCCTTACCGGTGATAATGTCCGACGCAGTAGTGCCCGAAACGTCACCTGTAGCAGTCCGCACCGAACGGTAGTCAGTCGGGCGTTTGAAGTCCACGTTACTGCCAGTGTCAGGACGGAAACGCCCTTCCAAAAGCTGTGTGTCAACGTTTTTAGACATGACCCTGGCGGTCTCGAATTTCTCCAAAAATACGCGCGCCAGGTATCGCGTAAAGTTACTGTCAAAGTTGTTGGCCATAGCCGTGAGTCCTTACTCGAAGGTCGCACCCTTGGGGCCGCGCTGGCGTCTTCTGGTGCCAGCGCCGCCGCCCCTTTGATCCCTGTCAGGATCGGGCGCGGGTTTGTCTTTCGACTTGGGCCGCGCAACAAGCTTGGCTTCAAGTCTACCCAGTTCGAGGACGCCTTTCACGGGATTGGATTCAATCAAGCCTTTCAGGTCTTCTGCTTTTCCCGGATTCTTTCCGAGCCAGTACAAAATCACTTCCGACTTGTCCGAATTAGAAATCAACTGGTTGACCACTTCGTGACCAAGAATGCCAATGGCGTTGTCTTCGGTGTCGTCATAGTCGGGAACTTTCAACGCATCGGCACGGCGGTAATGGTCTTCTTGCCGACCACGTAGCTTGCCTTGCGTTTCTGTTTCCGTCCGAACCTGTTTCTGCGACTCTTGAGCTTTGGCCAGAACCCCGGCTGCTACGTGATCCTGAAATGCCTTCACGTATGCGGGATCTGCAATCCCATCGTCAAAGTCATTTGGATCAGGAGGCGCGTCTTTCTTTGATGCGTCCCCATTTTGGTTATCAAGCGCGATTTGCAACAATCTGTTGCGTTCTCGCTCGACTTCCAGCAGTCCTTCGGCTTCGGTTTTGCCCTCGTTCGCCGCGTCCACCTTTCGGTTTAGCTTGTTGATCCTCTTTCGGATTCCGCGATCATCGTCCTTCGGGTGCGACCCGCCGTCACCATCGAGCGCAATCTCGAACTCTTCCTCGTCGTCGCCTTCACCAGATGAGCTATCATCGTTAGTGTCATCGTCGCCATCTTCAGCGTCGGTGTCGTCATCCTGATCCTCATTCAGAAGATCCTCGCGGGTGATTTCACCATCGCCGTCATCATCTTTGGTTTTATCCTCAATGATGAGGGATTCGTCGTTATCTTGCTCTTTGAGTGCCGTTTCAGCTTTCGACATCTTTTAACCTCTGTAGATGCTAGAGTAAGGCGCAGCTTCGGGTAGCTATTCCTAGGCTTTGCCACCGGGTTCAAAGGGGGTCCCGTTCCCTATGCTGTGAATTTAACCCAAAACTGAAATTAGGGCAAATGGGTTGTTTTCTGAAGGAAGGGCGACCGAAGCCGCCCTCAGTGTTAGGTGAAGTTGGCCTTCACGGCCCACATTGCGGCTTGCTCGTAGTTCGTCAGCGCGAGGCTGCGGCACCGATTTTCCGGTACGTTGTCGCGCAGATAATCCATCAAATCTTCTGTGCGCTGCTTGATGCCAGCAACAACATCAGAACCAGACGGATTGAATTCGGGAATAGTGGTTTCGTTACCCATAGCTTGCTCCTTGGGTTGGCCCGTTGACCCTCAGGCGGGGGAAACGCCGTATTGGCGAATTACTATAAGGATGTCATTGATTTTCTGTATTTGCAATAAGCCTTTGGAAAACCCAATATAAACCCAAGCCACTCTCTAAATCCTCTAGGATTAACGTATGATATAGACGTTTCCGTAAACCATAGAATTCCGGTTCCCGAAAATCTTGGCTCTCGCCTTTTGTCTTCGGAAGGTTTAGGCGAAAATTGTATTTGATCCAGGTCCATCGTATCTGTTCCTCTTAATTACTGCGGTCTGTTCTGATTAATCGGAAACTGGCGCAATTGCTCTCTGGCGCGCTGCCGCGTCTCCTGCAAAAGCTTCACGCCAGTTTGACGAACTTTTTCTTGCTCGTTGCCAATC
>FUIF01011410.1_pt1 | contig 11354 bp, 8 predicted proteins | sample 1003461 | NCBI WGS metagenome assembly FUIF01 (sample SAMEA80401918, study PRJEB19352) | marine metagenome
AAGAAGAGCTTGAATTGCACATGCAATTAAGTTACAAACAAGCTATAGAAATAGCTGAAGAAGAAGTGATAGAAAATATTTTAGCTAATAATAAATATCATTTAACTAAAAAAAGAATAATAGAAGATGTAGTTACAATAGGTATAGGTGCCTCTAAAACAAGTTTTAATAAATCTAATGGCGTAGTTGTTGACTATGTAGATCCAGCTAATTTGGTTTATTCATATACAAATGATCCTAATTTTGAAGACACATATTATGTTGGCGAAATAAAATCTATGACTTTAGCTGAAATAAAGAAAAGATTTCCTTACACTACCGATGCTGAATTAGAAAAAATGGTTAAATATCCTGGTCGTGATGGATATATAGCTAATCCTAATTACGATAATGATTTAGTTCAAATATTATTTTTTGAATACAAAACATTTATTGATCAGGTGTTTAAAATAAAAAAGACTGATTCTGGTTTAGAAAAAACGTTACAAAAATCTGATACGTTTAACCCTCCTAAAAGTGATAACTTTAATAGAGTTTCAAGGTCAATAGAAGTTTTATTTAGTGGTGCTAAAGTAATGGGTGTTCCACAAATGTTAGAATGGAAGCTTGCTGAAAACATGACAAGACCTAATAGCGATTCTACTAAGGTTAAAATGAATTACAATATATGTGCCCCTAATTTATATCAAGGTCGTATTGAGTCTTTAGTTAGTAGATGTACAAGTTTTGCTGATATGATACAGCTAACGTCATTAAAATTACAACAAGTGATACAACGTATGGTTCCGGATGGTGTGTTTGTTGATGTTGATGGTTTAGCGGAAGTTGATTTAGGTAATGGTACTAACTATAATCCACAGGAAGCGTTAAATATGTATTTTCAAACTGGTAGTATAGTTGGTAGAAGCTTAACGCAAGATGGAGATCCTAATAGAGGTAAGGTACCTATTCAAGAATTACAAACTTCTAGTTCTAATGGAAAAATACAATCACTTATAGGAACTTATCAATATTACTTACAGATGATAAGAGATGTAACTGGACTTAACGAGGCAAGAGATGGCAGTTTACCAGACAAAGACGCTTTAGTCGGATTGCAAAAAATGGCTGCCAATGCTTCTAACATAGCTACAAAACACATATTAGACGCTATACTTTATTTAACTGTAAGAAATTGTGAAAATATTTCTTTGAGAGTTGCGGATGCTTTAGATTTTCCATTAACTTCAAACTCTCTTAAACAAAGCATATCTGTTTACAATGTAGAAACTTTAAAAGAAATAAGTCAATTAAATCTACATGATTTTGGTATATACTTAGAACTAGAGCCTGATGAAGAAGAAAAGGCTCAGTTAGAACAAAATATACAAATAGCTCTACAAAATCAAGGTATAGACTTAGAAGATGCTATCGATATTAGACAGATAAAAAATCTTAAGCTAGCGAATCAAATGTTAAAACTTAAGAGAAAACAAAAACAAAAAAGAGATCAAGCTAATCAACAAGCTATGATTCAGTCTCAAGCGGAAGCAAACATGAAGCAATCTGAACAAGCCGCTTTAAACGAAGTACAAAAGCAAGAGGCTTTAGCTCAAACAGAAATACAAATTGAACAAGCTAAATCTCAGTTTGAAATACAAAGAATGGAACAAGAAGCATTAATTAAAAAACAATTAATGGCTGAAGAGTTTCAATACAGTTTGCAACTAGCTCAAGCTCAAATTGGTAGAGACAAACAAAAAGAACAATTTATAGAAGATCGTAAAGATAAAAGAACTAAAATACAAGCAACACAGCAATCAAAAATGATTGAACAACGTCAAAACGATTTACTACCTACAGATTTTGAATCAACTGGTAATGATAACTTAGGCGGATTTGGTTTAGAGCAGTTTACACCGCAATAAACTTTTATTAATTTTTATTATATTATATTATGTCAGAACAAGTAAAACAAGAAGGCTCTTTTAAAATAAAAAAGAAGCCTAAACAACTGGTAAAAAACGATATTATTAAAGTCGATTTATCAAAAAAAGAAGAACCTAAAAAAGAAACAGATGCCATTCAAGTCGGAGAAACAAAGAAGGTGGTTGTGGAAGAACAAACCGGAGATAGCCCTAAAGTGGACGAACAAGTATCAGAGTCCAGCCCAGTTTCTGAAATTAAAGAAGAAGAAGTAAAACCTATTGAAGAGGTTGTTGAAGAAGAAATAGTACAACTAGGTGAAAAGATTGAGGAAAAAGTTATTGCTCCTACACCTGAAGAGGCAAGAGAGGTAGCTAAATTACCTGAAAACATCGAAAAAGTCGTAGACTTTATGAAAGAAACAGGTGGAACATTAGAAGATTATGTTAGATTAAACGCTGACTACACTAATGTAGATAATGATACTTTGTTAAGAGAGTATTACAAACAAGCCAAATCACACTTAGATTCAAGCGAAATTAACTTCATGATTGAAGATAATTTTTCATTTGATGAAGAAGTGGACGAGGAACGTGAGATTCGTAAAAAGAAACTTGCGTATAAAGAAGAGGTTGCTAAAGCACGAAAGCACTTAGATGGTTTAAAAAGTCAATATTACGAGGAAATCAAGTTGAGACCTGGTACGACACAAGACCAACAAAAAGCTATGGACTTTTTCAATCGCTATAATGAAGAGCAAAACACAGCTCAACAACAACATGAGGATTTTAAATCTAATACTAAAGATTATTTTACTAATGATTTCAAAGGTTTTGACATCAGTGTTGGTGAAAAGAAATTTAGATACGGTGTTAAAAATCCTAGTGAAGTTGCAACTAAACAATCGAATATTACAAACACAATTAAGAAGTTCTTAGATGATAAAGGTAATGTAAAGGATGTTAAAGGTTATCACAAAGCTATGTATGCCGCTGAAAACGTTGACAAAATAGCACAACATTTTTATGAGCAAGGTAAATCCGATGCTACTAAAGATCTTGTTGCTAAGTCTAAAAACATATCCGAGGATGTTAGGCCAGCGCCTACCGGAGACGTATTTGTTGGTGGATTAAAAGTTAAAGCTATAAGCGGTCTTGATTCTTCGAAACTGAAGATTAAAACAAGAAAATTTAACTAAAAACAAAATTAATTATTATGGGACAAATTAATCCTGTGTTTGGAAGTATTGTACCTTCTCAACAACAATTAGCTTTGCAAAACAATTATCTAGCGTTTAACGCTGGAGCTAATGACTTTGCTCAGCAATACCTACCTGAAGTTTACGAAGCTGAGGTAGAAAGATATGGAAACAGAACATTAAATGGTTTCCTTAGAATGGTTGGCGCTGAAATGCCAATGTCATCTGATCAAGTAATTTGGTCTGAACAAAACAGACTACACGTTTCTTATGTAAACGTAGCGCAAACAGGTGGTGCAGGTTCTGCTACATTAGAGTTCGCTCTAGGTGGAAACCCAGCTGTATCAAATGCTATTTTTCCAAACGATACTATCGTTGTAATGAACCCTGCTACAGGTGTTACATTAAAAGGTGTGGTAAAAACAAGTTTACCAGGTGGTTTAGGACAGCAAGTTATTGCTTACCCTTTTACAGCTGCTAACTGGGATGCTTTAGGAGTTGGAGCTACAAATCTTAAACTATTTGTATACGGTTCTATTTTTGCTAAAGGAACTGTTGGACCTGTAGATAATGGCTTAGGTGCTGGATCTTACAAGTCTATTCAACCTTCATTCACACAATATTCTAACAACCCAATTATCATAAAAGATTCATTCCAAATCAATGGTTCTGATATGGCTCAAATTGGATGGGTAGAAGTTGCTACAGAAGATGGAACATCAGGATACTTATGGTATTTAAAGTCTGAGTCTGAAACAAGATTACGTTTTGACGATTACTTAGAAATGGCAATGGTTGAAGGTGAATTATCAACTGGAGCTGGAGGTGTAAGCTTTGCTGCACAACAAGCTAATGTCCAAGGATTTGGAGGCGGTATCAACGCTTATGGATCTCAAGGTCTTTTCTCTGCTATCCAAGCAAGAGGTAATGTAATGTCTGGATTCTCAGCTGGTACTGGAATTTCTGACTTTGATCAAGTACTTAAAAATCTAGATACTCAAGGAGCTATTGAAGAAAACATGCTTTTCTTAAACAGAGGACTTGATTTAGATTTTGATGACATGTTAGGACAAATTTCAGGTGGAGCTGTAGGTGGAACTGCTTACGGTTTATTTGAAAACTCTGAAGACATGGCACTTAATTTAGGTTTCTCTGGTTTCAGAAGAGGTTCTTATGACTTCTACAAAACTAGCTGGAAATACTTAAACGATGCTTCTACAAGAGGTGGAGTTGCAGTAAGTGGAATAGAAGGTGTATTAATACCTGCTGGAACATCAACTGTGTATGACCAACAATTAGGTACTAACATAAGAAGACCATTCTTACACGTTAGATATAGAGCTTCACAAACAGAAGACAGAAGATACAAAAACTGGATCACAGGATCTGCTGGTGGTGCTTACACTACTAACATTGATGCGATGCAAGTTAACTGGTTATCTGAAAGATGTTTGGTTACTCAAGCTGCGAATAATTTCGTATTATTCCAACAATAAGATTGCTTTAAAGAGTTGGGTGTTTCGGCACCCAGCCCTTTATTTTATTAATTATATTATATTATATCATGTCAAAAACAAAAGAAACAATAGCCCCAAAATGGGAGATTAAAGATAGAAGATATTTTCTATTACACGATAAAGAACCGTTAACATATACTTTAAATTCTAAAAACACTGGAAGACATCCATTACTATGGTTTGACGAAAAAACAGGGGAACAAAAAGAATTAAGATATGCTACGAATCAGAACTCACCTTTTTTACAAGAACAAAAAGGAGAGGTAACGCTAGGGCACATTATATTTGAAGATGGTGTTTTAGCTGTTCCAAAACAAAAACAAAACTTACAAAAACTATTATCACTATATCACCCTAAAAAAGGTATTATATATTCTGAATGGGAAGCTGAGGTAGTTGCTGAAGATGAACTTGAAGATATTAATGTAGAACTAGATGCAATGATTGCAGCAAAAGAAATGGATATAGATCACGCTGAAGCTGTGTTAAGAGTTGAACTAGGGTCTAAAGTCTCTACATTAAGTTCTAAAGAGCTAAGAAGAGATTTACTACTTATGGCAAGAAGAAATCCATCAGCATTTTTATCTGTAGCAAGTGATGAGAACGTAGGTTTAAGAAATATAGGTATAAGAGCTACTGAGCAACATATAATAAAATTAGCTCAAGATCAAAGAACGTTCCATTGGGGATCTAATGATAGAAAACTAATGACCATACCTTTTGATGAAAACCCTTACTCAGCGTTAGCCGCTTGGTTTAAAACTGATGAAGGTGTTGAAGTTTTTAAAACAATTAAGAAAAAGTTACAATAACATGTGACTATAATTATAGTGAAGGGTCACTTCGGTGACCTAAACACTATTAACTAAAATACTAAAATGGCAATAAATATAAACTTAGTTTACAAAGCAGTGTTGGTTGTTCTGCAACAAGAAAAAAGAGGTGTGCTTACACCTGTTGAATTTGACAAAATTGCCGCACAGGCACAGCAAGAAATATATACTTCATATTTCGATGAGTTAAATCAGTTATTAAGAATGCCACAAACTTCACTAGCTTACGCAGACCGCATGGCTTTATTAGATGAAAAAATTCAAATATTTAAAAGAGTAGAAACAAAAACTACAGCTGCTGTTGGTGGATTTCCAACAACAACACTTAGTAATGTTAACGAATTAGGTTCTGTTATTTATTTAGCAGGAGGCGCTGTTCCAGGTAGAGAAGTTCAAAGAATACAAAAACAAGATGTTTATACTGTTAATGAATCTCCTTTAACAGCACCAACAGCTTTCTATCCTGTGTACACTTATGAAAACAATGTATTAACTTTTTACCCTAACACTTTACCTCTTGGAAATAATATAAGTGTAAACTATTTAGCTTTTCCTACAAACCCAACGTGGGGTTTTGAAATAGAACCTAATTTAGGTAACTATATTTACAATGCTCAAAACTCTACAGATTTTGAAATACATCAATCAGATCAACCTTTATTAGTTGATAAAATATTAGGTTATGCTGGTGTAATGACTAAAGATCAATTAGCTTTATCATTAGCCACAGGAAAAGAACAACAAATAAATGTAGATAATCAAAAATAAAAAATGAGCACAACACCTTTAAGTAACGCTTTTATATCGGTAAATGATATTGTAAATAACTTTATTATATCATATACTGGGCCAGGTAAAATAATACCGGATAGTAAAAGAACAGAGATAATATTTCACGCACGAAGATGTTTGCAAGAGTTTGCTTATGAAACGTTAAAAAGTCAGTTTACAGAAGGACCTACGGCTGTAACAGTCAATGTAGCTATTCCTTTACCAACAGATTTTGTCGCTGTAATATCAGCAATAAATGATGGGTTTTCTACAACCGTAAAACTTACAGAAGTTGATACGCTAACCGCTCTTAGTACTGGTGAATTTTATATAGACTTTGTGGCTAAAACAATAACGTATGGTGATACTGGTAACGCTACTCTAACGTATTTATCAAATGCACTTACTACAGATGAATCAGCTGCTATTCCAAAACTAGCAGAAGAAGCTATGTACGCTTGTATGGTGTATGCAATACTTGCTAATAGAGAAAACTCAAACCCAAATACACTACAGAGGTTATTAATAGAAAAAACTGATAAATTAGAAAAAGCTAAATCAAGACTAGTATTCACTAATTTTTCTTAAATAAAACAAAAGATGGCAATAAACGTAAATACTGTATATCAAACCGTTTTATTAATATTAAACAAAGAACAGAGGGGTTATATGACGCCTGTTGAGTTTAATAAAACAGGTGCGCAAGCTCAGTTAGATATATTTGAAACATATTTCGATAGTTTAAATCAACAAATACGTGTACCACAAACTGACGCAGATTACTCTAATAGGGTAGTAAATCTTGATGAAAAACTATCATTATTTAAAGAGTTTGGGAATGCTACATCAATTTCTTCAAGTAACGTTTTTAATTTACCACAACAATTTTCTGGAGCAAACTCAATAGCAACAACAACCTTGCCAGCCGCTACAGCAGGAGCAACTACAGCTTACGTTATACAAACAGCTACAGCTGACCAAATAACTAATGGAGTAGTAGAGATTTTTGCTAATGGTATTTTATTGTCCGACACTTTATATAGTATATCTGGAACAACAATAAATTTCTTTTCACAACCAACAACTGGTCAAACATTAATTGTTAACATATATCCTAAGCAATTTTACAAACTAGGACAAGTTTTATATAAACCAAGTAGTTTTCCTGTTGCAGAAGAATTACAAAGAGTTTTAAGAGAAGAGTTATATCATTTGTTAAAATCTGATCTAACAGTTCCTAGTACAACAAATCCTATTTATTTATACGAAAACTCTCAACTTACCGTTTATCCTACAACTATAGTAGATGATATTGAAGTAGCATATGTTAGAAAGCCTATTGCGCCAATATGGAATTTTACAACTGGATTAAATAATCAATACATTTTTAATGCCTCAACTTCATTTAATTTTGAATTACATTCAGCTGAACAAACCGAGTTAATATTAAAAATATTATTGTATGCTGGAGTTGTAGTAAAAAGCCCTGAAATAGTACAGGTTGCAGCTCAGCAAGTTGCTCAAGAAAATGTTAATCAACAAAGATAATAAACTATGCCTATACCTAATGGTGGTTTAATAACCGAAACTAACAGACAATATTACGCTGGAGCTCAGCAGTTTTATATAAGCTCAGCAGGTGCAGGTCAAACCTTTAATAGTACTTTTAATACAGATTTAATATTTGGAAGTTCTGACAATGCTAGTGGTCAATATGGTTTAAATAATTTTTATTTATACTCTAGTCCAGATGCTTTAACGTGGACTGAGTTAACGCCTAATAACACTAAAACAACAGGCACAAGTAATGGAACTGTCGTTCCTGTAGGTGAAAACACTTTAACTATTAATGTTGCTAATATAGATATAGCTGTAGGTATGTTAATACAAAATGCAGCTGGAACAACCACATATGGTACTGTAAAACAAATATTAACAACTACAACATTTACATGTACAATAACTGTTCAAATACCTCCTGCTCAAATAGCATTAGTATTTAAACTTGCAGAACCTTACACAGAGTCTAACAATACTATAACCGTAAATTCTTATTTAACTTTAGGAAGTTATATAAAAATACAATTAATTAAATCTGCAATTGAAGAAAACCACGGTGAATATTCATACACAAGACTAACGGATGTGGTAAACAATTTTCTTGTTGGCTACGTTGGAGGTGGTAAATTAATACCTAGTGCAAAAAGAACTGATGTTATATTTCACGCTAGACGTGGTTTACAAGAGTTTAGCTATGATACTTTAAAAAGCGTAAAATCAACCGAACTAAGTGTTCCACCAAGTTTAAGTTTAGCTATACCGCAAGACTACGTTAATTACGTAAAAGCTTCGTGGGTAGATGAGCTTGGTGTTTTACACGTTATATATCCTACAGACAATCTTAACAAAAGCCCTTATTATACTTTTACTCAAGACGATGAAGGTAAGCCTATTCAAGATGGTTTTGATAGCAACACAGAGGTTACATCTCAAATAAACGCAACATGGGACAAAACAAACCCTAGGTATATAAGTGGAGGTTTTAACAATGACTTAAATAATGCTAATGTTTTAGATCGTAACTACACTGACGGTGCATTGGGCCAAAGATATGGTTTAGAGCCTCAAACAAGTCAGAAAAACGGTTGGTTTAAAATAGATGAAAGAAAAGGTACTTTTAGTTTTACTAGTAATCTATCAGGAAAATTGATTTTATTAGAATATATATCTGATGGAAACGCTTACGATCTTGATGTTAGAATTCCTAAACTAGCTGAAGAAGCTTTGTATGCTCATATTATATATGCTATACTTTCTACATCAGTTGGTATACAAGAGTATATTGTAAGAAGATTTAAACAAGAAAGAAGTGCTAAACTAAGAAATGCTAAAATAAGATTATCTAATCTTAAACTTGATCAAGTTATTCAAGTTATGAGAGGTAAATCTAAATGGATTAAATAACTAACATGGCAGAAATTAAAAACAGTTTTCTAAGATCCAAGATGAATAAAGACTTGGACGATAGATTAATACCTAACGGTGAATATAGAGATGCGCAGAACATATCTGTAGGTAAATCTGAAGCTGATGATATAGGTGCTTTAGAAACTGTTTTAGGTAATACTTTAGTTAGTAATTTTGGTTTAAGTGGGTTTGAAATAATAGGTTATAAAGCAATAAGTAGTAGAAATGTTATTATTGTGTTTTTAACAAATAATACTAATCATTATATATATAGTTACACACCTAATGTTGCCCCTGTTCTTTTAGTTACTGGTTCATTTTTAAATTTTTCAACATCTAACCCTATAACAGGCGTTAGTGTTATAGAAAATCTTTTATTCTGGACTGACAATAGAAATCAACCTAGAAAAATAAATTTAGACTTAGCAGTTAATAGTGTTTACTATACAGAAGAAAATCATATATCTGTAGCAAAATACAATCCTTACCAACCTATAGGTTTATTACAAAAAGTTGTAACACCTACAACAACTAATTCTTCAACAGCCACTTTGCTTATTGCTAATACAGCAGGTATACAAAAAGGCATGCTAGCTGTACAATATAATAATGCTAGTTTTGGTGCTGAAGATTATTTTTATGTTACAGCTGTAAATACTAACACTTCTGTTGTTTTAAACGCTGCACCAACCATTGTTAACGCTGGTGATATTACTTTTTTAGCAACAACAATGACTGGTGAAAATATTACATTTGATTTTAATCAAGGTTATGATTGGCCAGGAGACCCAGATTATTTAGAAAGTAGATTTATTAGATTAAGTTATAGATTTGAGTTCGATGATGGTGAGTATTCTTTAATGGCACCTTTTACTCAAATATGTTTTATACCTAAACAAAAAGGTTATTTTTTAGAAAACAATGAAGATGAAGCATATAGAAGTACTATATTAGAATTTATGGAAAATGGAGTGCAAAATATAAATTTATTAATTCCTTTTCCAGATGTTTTAAGTAATTGCCAACCAGGTGACGATGCTACTTATAAAATAAATCTATAGATGTACTTTACAAAGAGTCTGATCAAACTGTAGTTAAAGTAATTGATTCAATAGATTACAATGAGCCATTTTTAAATGATAGTCGTGATAAGTGGACTTCTATAACTAATAGTAATATTTTTACATACAACTATCAATCAAGAAAACCTTTTAGAACGTTACCAACGAACCAAACCATTAGAGTTTACGATAAAGTTCCTGTTAAAGCTTTAGCTCAAGAAACAGCTGGAAATAGAATTATATATGGTAATTTTAAAGATAAATATACATCTCCTGAATTTTTAGATTATATAGTAGGTGTTGGCCCAAAATCTTTAGCTAACAATTATAATAACTGGGTAGAATACCCTAATCATTCTGTTAAGCAAAATAGAAACTATCAAGTCGGTTTTATTTTAGCAGATAAATTTGGAAGACAGTCAGATGTAATATTATCTGGAATAAAATTAACCGCTACAACAAATCCTAATGATGGAACGGTTTATGGTGGTGATACAATATACAACGCTTTTAATTCAACAGCAAGCGATTTAAACAATTGGTTTGGAGATGCTTTAAAAGTAGATATACAAACACCTATTACAGTGGCTGAAGACGATACACTTGGAACACCTGGTTTGTACGCAAACACAGGCACAGGTTATAATACTTTTAATGCTAATAGTTTAAAACAACCTACTATAAATGGCAATACTTACACATTTACTTTAGGAGCTAATCAAACAGAAATACCAACTGTAGATTCATTTTTAGAAGGTGAATTTACTGATTACGTTAAAGTTACAAATGTAAACAACTCAAGTGCGCCTGATTATATAATTACAACTGATGGCCAAGCAAGCTCTATTTACTTACAACAATCACCTAGTGGTACAGATGTAAAATATAAATATAGCATCAATTCTAAAGGTTGGTACTCTTATAAAATAGTTGTAAAACAACAAGAGCAAGATTACTATAATGCTTACTTACCTGGTATATTAAGAGGTTATCCAACCCATGGTGGTGGTGGAACAAATCCTTTTCCAATTAACGAAAATAGTTCTACTGGTCATATAGTTTTATTAAATGATAATATAAATAAAATACCTAGAGATTTATC
>FUIF01024679.1_pt1 | contig 11349 bp, 13 predicted proteins | sample 1003461 | NCBI WGS metagenome assembly FUIF01 (sample SAMEA80401918, study PRJEB19352) | marine metagenome
CGCTACCTTAGGACCGTTATAGTTAGCTGTTTAGCAATGTGCAATTGCTTGAACTAGCGTAGGTTCCGTTTACTAAAAAGAAGAACCGTTATTAGCAGTACCACTATCACTGTAAATAATGACAGTTCCCGCCGTTGCGCTTATTGCAGAGCCAAAAGTAAAAGTTGTAGGTTGCGATGCGGAATCAGGCTGAGCGCCAGTGCCAGACAAAACGCCATTAAAAGCTTTTGACCACTCATACCCGCTAGGATTTCCAGCGCCGCTAATTGCGCCATCAGCAAGATAATTGCCATTTCCTTGTATTACGCTTAAATTATTTACGCTCCAGTTGTTGCCATTTCCGCTTGAATCGGTGCCCAACGCTGAATTAGAGCTGTTATCGTCAAACTTTAGCCTGAAGCCATTAGTCCCAAATGTCAGCGAAGAAGTGTCCTTCGGTTGCCATACGTTGTTATTATCAAACTCGCCAAATGATGTGGCATCAAGGGCAGAGCCGTCAATCAGATGCACATCTGCCATGTACCCATCAAACTTGTTTGCAGTGTTTTGGCCAGCCCGTCCAATCGCGTGAAAAGTAGTGTTATTCAGCAACGTGTCATAGTTTTGCGACGGGTAGTTTGATGTATTGAAAGAAGTTTCTTGCACTCCATTAACGTAGATTTTGACCCTATCGCTTGCTGTTGATTGTGTTGTGTCTACAGAGATGACGATGCTGTACCAGGCCGAAAAGTCACGGAAAAGTCGATCTGTTTCAACCTTCCACTGCGAACTTGTTGTATATGTCTCAACAAAAAGTTTGTTAGAATATATCGCCAGATAAAAGCCATTGTTTGCGCTGACATCTGCGTTGCATAACAAAATAATGTTGGATTCTTTGCTTCTCTTTATCCAAAAACTCAATGTAAAAGTTTTTTGATTGCCAGCAGACGAGGGGGTGCGATTGAGATACGCCGAATCTGCTGGATTAAACCTAAGCGAACGATCTATAGAAAACGCACCAGCCGCTCCAGTAGCAGCAGTAAGAAACAGCGAAGGCGCACCGCCAGGAATACTCATGAAACATTCAGCAGCGAAGTTACCGTGATGCGCGTGGCGCTCTCGCAATAATAAGCCAATACATCAACCGCAGCCGCAGTTGTTGTCAGCGTTGGTGCGGTGCCACCAGCAAACTTGTACTTACTGCCGCCATAGGCAAGCGTTCTGCTGCCCGTTCCATCCTGCGTCACCACGATCACTCCAGATTGACCAGCAGTCACATTGCTTGGATCGCCCAAAGTCCGGTTGCCGCCAAGCGTCACAGAGAAGTTATTGCCAAGGCTTAGATCAACCGCAATCGTTGCGCCATCAGTCAATGCAACAACCGCTCCACGCTGCGCTTTAGTGAAACTCTGAGCAACACCAAGTCCAGCCAATGTGGTCGTACTAGCTGGAATTGTGACAGTTACATCAGCCGCTGGGTCAGCAACACTCAGCGTCAACTCATGGGCGTCAGCTGTTGCACCCTCAAAGATTAAGCTCGCATCAGTGGTGATGTTGCCAACAACCTTCAGCGTCGAATCAAACGTGACCGCTCCAGTGCAATCAAGCGTTCCAGGAATGTCCACATCGCTTGTGAACTCAACGCCACTGCCGCCTGAATCGGTCTGCAGCAATTGACGAGCAGTGCCATTAGCAAGCTTGCTAACTGCAATCTCTGCAGACGCATTGATGTCTGCATTAACGATCGCACCATCCGCAATCATTGCGCTGGTAACACTGCCCGTGTCGCCAGTCGTTACAACCGTTCCAGTGACATTAGGCAGCGTGATTGTCCGATCTGCGTTTGGATCGGCAACCGTCAGCGTGGTCTCAAAATCGTTTGCTGTTGAGCCCTCAAAGACAAGCGTTCCAGACGTGTCAATCGTGACGTTGCCAGTAAATGTTGGGCTCGCTGCCCCAACCTTCTCTGAATCAAGCTCCTGGAGCGCTGCCTGAACGTCAGTCGCAGCAATGTTGCCCGCAGGTGTGACCGAAATGTTACTGGCAGTCTGACCAGCAATAGCGTTTGAAACGTCAACAAGGCTGAACGTGGAGCCCGTACCAAGTGATACGAGCATGTCTGGCGGTGCCAGTGACACGGAAGGAGCAGCACCCGATCCAGTGCCACTTACATCAATAACGACGTAGTAGTTGAGGTTGGTTGCTGCTGGCGTCGGCAGTGCGCTGCCTGCTGTAAATCCAGCCGCGCTGCCTGCTGTTGTGACGCTGCTCAGTAGGTTCGTGTTGGCGTTATAAATACCCGCAAGAATTAGGTTGCCACTGATAACAGTGATAGGAATGAACGAGTTGCCAGTGTGAACATATAGATCCTCATTCTTTTCATCAAAGAAAAACTGTCCCTTAAAATCAGCGGTGGGGAAGGTAACCACATTGTCTGTCGCTCCCGCGCCACCAAACTTTGTAACCGAGCTGTCAGCTAGCTTTGCGCCGGTGATCGCGCTGTTCTCAAAGCGAGCAGTCGGGAAGGTTCCCGTGGTGATTTTGGCCGTGTCTAAATCTGGAACGTCTGCAGCAGCAATATCCGTGCCGGAACTAATGTGCCCTTGAGCATCAATCGTCACCTTGGTAAAGGTGCCCGCAGTGATCGAATTGGTGTGATTCAGCTGGCCGCTAGAAGCCACTGACAATCCTGTGCCAGGAAACACTGCACCCCTTGTGGAAGACGCTGCCGCTGGCACATCAGTAGACGCAATGACTCGCCCGCCTGTTACCAAGCCATTCGCGTCATATTGCACCAAGTGGTGCTCTGTAGTCTCGGCTGTCACCGTGTTGTTGACGCGCAGCTCATTGCCGCTCAACACCAAGCCGTTGCCATTAATCGTGACACCGCCTTTGGCGCTGCTTGTGGCAACAGGAATGTCAGCGCCAGCAATGGTCCTGTAACTAGCCGTACCACCAGAACCTGATGGCCCTGCTAAAAACTGCCCCGCACTTGTCGTGTCATCAAGTGATGGAGTGATCGTTACTGTGTCGCCAGTCGTGCTGATGACAAGGTTGACGATGCCGCTGGTGCTACCAACAACCGTGTTGACTGACCCAGCGCCTTTGACCGACTGCCACGCCGAACCGTCCCAGATATAGATCTTGTTGTCGTCGGTGTCTAAAGCAATTTGCCCCGTAAACGCCCCAGACGTTGGCAGGCTGGTAACAAGGTCAACAGTCGATTCATTCGCGATCTTGGCAGCAGTGATTGCGTCATCAGCAATCTTGGCTGTTGCAACGCCACCGTCAGCCAGCGCCGTTCCTGCGACCTCACCTGTGCCGAACAGAATTTTTGCGCCAGGGATGCTGCCGCTGGCAATTAAATCAACGCCATTTTCAATTAACGCACCAACTGTCAGTTTTTTGGTTTCGCTAGCGCTGGTGTCTACAACGGCAACCAAATCGCCGGTAGCTAGAGCGGACCCGGTGAGCGCATTAAGCTCACTAATCTTCTTGTCAGCCATTGGCGGGACTCCTAGGTTACTCGGTGCCGTCTAGCTCAAGGTTAGCAGTGTCGTCTTGGTCGAGAACGATTTCATCCCCCGTCCTCCGTGGTCGCATTGTCAGCAGCTTCAAGGTCCATGCGGATTTGTATCTCGCCAGTTGTAATGAAGTCAGCAGTTATTTGAACTAAATTATTTGGATTAAATTGGACAGCACAATCAGTTATGACGCCAGTGACTTCGTACCAAATTTGATCATTATCGGCATTAGTGTGACCTGCTGGGTTGTAGTCTTTTGTTTTTAAATAAAACCTAGCCCCAAACGAACTCCCGACTTTTGTGCGCAGCGCCAGCTCTAGCAAGTAATGAGGCAGTTCATTGGTAGTGTCTCCGGTGTATTCCCATTCGCAAGCCATGCGACCAGAGCCAGACATTATCGTGCTAATTTGACTGCGAAATTCATCAGAAAGAGTCGTAATGTCAACAGTTTCTCGATTAGTGTTCAGCTCGTAACTTTGCACCCTTCCAAGCACTCTGTATGAGGCGTTTTTGACAGCCACTTTGATTGGTATCGAGTCGCCTGGTGCTGCTAAGTCGGTTGCATTGGTCTTGCCACCGCCAACGGCATTAGCAAAACTGTCGTAAAGCCTGATACCGTCTAGCTCGTCAACGTAAATAAATTTCTTTACGCTTGAATCTGTATAACTGTCAATAAAATCTAAGGCACTATCATCTGTGCTTGTAATTTCAATCTGATCGCCAGTCAGAAGCTGGCCATGGTCAAAATCGAAGCTAAACCGTTTTGTAGTTGTGTTTACGTCGTCAGCCTTAATCGTTCCAGTCAGCACCCCGCCGTTAAATTCCCGCTCAAGCTCAACTTTGCCATAGGTGCCTAGATAAACCGTCATGATCCAATTGACGCAGTAGTAATCGCTCCAGTGCCTTGGAACGAAATCTCAGCCCGCGCAATGTCGCCAGTCGCAGCCCCTAAACTTGCGCTTGTGATATAAGCCGTCAGCTTAATATCGTTGTTGTCAGTTCCGTCAGCCCAGCGGAATGTCAGCTCAACTGTGTCACTACTGCTAACACCATCGCTGCCGGTTTTAATTAACTTGTTAAGCAGATCAGTTGTATTGATGTCATCATCGTCATCTTTATAATAAAGCAACGTTGCGCTGCCTGAATAGCCTGTCACGCCAGGGCTATAGCTTCTAACACCATCACCCAAAGTTGTGGTTTCCAGCGTCTCTAAATCGCTTTGCACAGAGAAGCTGACGACCTTAGCAAGGGTCACATCAGCAAGCTGCATTACGCCGTCTCTGCCGGTGTAGACCTTGGACATCAAAGAACCCCGATCAGGCTCACTGTAACAGTGCTAATCCCAGGCCGCACCTGCGTAACCTGTGGCGGCGCTTCATATCGATAATTATTGCCGTGGTCTTGCGCTCCAATGGCGTCAGCATCGCCTTCCCAGCCCCCTTTGGCGCTTGAATTAAGGTCAAAGGTGGTGAAGCTGCCTTTCATTTCGTCGTAATGGTCTAGAAACAACTCTGCATTTGCATCGCTGATGTTTGCGTATGTGAGCTGCAGCTTCATATTGGTGCGCTTGTCTCCGTACAAAATGCGCGTTTCGCTTCCGCTTTGCGCCTTGTAAACCTTTACTGGGTAGTCGCCAGAGTCAAAAGCGCGAGCGCTAGGAGTAAGAACAGGGAAAGCCATTAGTCGTCTACCGCTCCATCGAACTCAGTGTTGTTGCCAAGCCCAAGCGTGTCAATTGCAACTAGGCTTCGACCGCTTGAGTCTACTGCGTAATTGCTGGCCTTAATGGTGACAATGCCATCCTCATCAAGGTCCAGTGCTTCAATCTGATAGATCTGTGAATCAGCGTTAGACCCGCCCTTCACAGAAAACACGCTGTCAAACAGATCCACAGCTTTGCCAGCTTTGATTTCTAGAACCCCTTCTAACACGTCTGTGCTTTGGCGGTTCCAATAGAAAACATCGTGTGTGCCGTTATCAAGAGTTGAAATAGACGTTACGTTCCCATCCTTATCCACGATGCCATTGTTCTCTGGGCGGTAAGGGCTCATCTCGCTAGCAACACGAATGAACTTGCCCGCTTCAAGACTCACGCCCCAAGGCAGCGTCTTGAACAGAATCGTATGCGTTTGATAACGCCTTAGCGCAAGAAAATATCTTGCTACTTTTTGAGCGTGCTCTGTGCTGTGAATATGCGGGAAATCAAACTGCTCCAAAGGAAGCTCAGTGCTGTTTGACACGTCTGTGTACCTAACAATCAATGTTTTCTGCTCAGGAAATTGATTAACTCTTGACGTTGTATAAGTAATCCCGCACTGAAACAACTTACGCTCTTCAAGTTCAAGCCAATCAATCTCTAAGCTGTCCTCAATAATGTTTCCTTCAGAGAACATCGCAGAGATTGCGACCGGGTTTGCTGCATCAATTGTCCCGTCAGCATTAAAAGGCAAAGCAGGTTCCAGTGACAGCTTGCCGTTTTTCATGCTGGTAAAGCACAAAACGCTAGGGGCCTGCACCGCAAGCCAAGACCTAAGATTGATTGATTCGTCTACCGTGCCGTTCCAGTACAGGTTGTTTGCATCTAGATATTTTGCGGTGACGATCAGCGCCTCACGATCCACCAAAGCGCTGTTGACTATCGACCCAGCACCAGTGTCTTTGTTGGTGGCAAAGTACCAAAACAAATCAGTAAGCAAATTGCTTGGCGCCACATCGTCATAAGACAGGCGCTCCACCTCAAGGCCATTTTTTAAATAGCACCTGAGCTGGTCTAGTTGCGTAAAATTATCGCTTGACTTGAGCTTCAATCCGGCCATGGCACATCCGTCATAGTTGACCATATTGTCCTCCTCAAGCGTTTCATTTACGAATACGACTTCATGCTCTGGCCCGTCGTCGCAGCTTCTTGAAATTAAATCGCCGTAATGTGAAACTTCAGCGATACCGCTATATCTTTGGAAAACCCTAGTAGCCGTTCTTGGTTTATCAAATTCTTGATATTTTGTTCCAAAAGCAATTTCATAGACGAATCCAAATTGAATGCCATTTGTATTTCGAGCGTGCTTGACAAACGTGTCTCCTTGATTCCAAGTTCCAACTACGCTGGTCACTCTTGTGTCCTTGATGATCCACCACCTGTTGCGAACCGTGTGGTCATAATTAACTTCAACAGCCTCCAACGTTAGCTCCATAAAAACCTTGCGGTCGTCTCTTGAGTATTCCCAAGGAATAACTTTAGTAGTACCAATGGCCACGTTGTCAAAATACGGGTCAACGCCTGCGGCGACTGACAAAATGTTGCTTAAAGTGTTTGCCCTAATCTCATCTCCTTGGTTGTAACTAGGTCCAGGCTCGTTAGCGGTAATTCTTACAATCCTTGCGTCTAGCTTGGTAGGGTCTTGGACAAAGCTGCCAAATACTAGATTTATTTTTCCGTCCTCATCAGTAATTAGCTCAGGCACGATTGCCATTTGTGAGTGCGTAAAGAAATCTCTTGGTTTTGCGAAGTAACCTCTGCCAGATATTTTAAACTCTCCTAAATACGTTGTTGATTTCCAGGATTGCTGTGGCACAATTGCGCCATTTAAAACGAATACTTCGCCCTCGCCCGAACTTTGCTGTGCAGGAATTGCACTATTGAATGGCCTAAGGCGAAACTCAAGTTGGCTTACAGACGGATGGGTGACCCGAATGAAAGAGTAGATGTCAACAGGCGAGTCGCCTACAACAGCAAATAAATATGGGCCGATGTTCGTCCAACCTTTGTTGTTAGTCTCGCCTTCGTCGTAGTTGCTTGGCCTTACGTCAAGCGCAAAAAGTGACATCCGATGGGCAAATGTGGTCATCTTGCCTTCTGTTACCTGAATATCGTCCTCGTTCAACTGGGCCATAATGCCCGGCGATTTTAACGTGTTGAAGTTAGTTATCGAGTTAAACTTTGCCCACACTCTTGACTTAATTCCAATCTCAGTAACCTCGCAGGCTCTAGTGTTCTGGACCGTTCCAATCTCATACTTTAAAATCGGATAAAACGATTCTTCAATGTCTGAAAAAGGTAAATAGTCGGGCCTGTCAATTGCTCCTTGATCAACAATTCCAATTTTGCGCTGGTTCCTGCTCCAACCTTCAAGGCATTTTAAGGTGATTCGATAGCCTGTTGACGTATGGCTGTCATCATCAGGGTTAAACCTTTCGTTGGGACGATCAACAACTTGCCAAGTAGAGCGACCAATCATCCACGTTGACCCTTGGCTAAGCATTTGGTCATACCGAACCACTTCGCTGTCAACGGCTGTTCTTATGTCGTTCAAATCAGCCGGTGGGAAGTCATAGCCGCCGATAACATCAAACGGCTCGCTGTCTTGCCTGTTCTTTCCAAGTGAATAACAATTTTATCGCCAGGGTTTACTTCAACCTTCTGTGGTCAAGTTACTCCACTTTTCAAACCCGTTTTTGTTGTCGTCAACCGTATGTGTAACCGTGTTTACGCCGCCTGCAACCGGGTAATGCTCAATTACTCCTACACGGCTGCAATAATTGACGCCAGTGCCAGGCATACCAGCTTGTGTTGAGCCATCTCTTATTCCTCCTCCAAACTGATGCTCTTGCGCTAAATAACCATCTACATATTTTCTTTGCTGCGTTAATGCTTCATCTCTTGTTTTATCGTCGCCACTGTCAAGAATTGAAATGACACGCCAGTCAGGCCGCCTAGGGGTGCCGTTTGGGATGCCTGAATATACGCCGAATTTGGTTTGTGACGTAGGCGTAAACGCTCCACAAAACGCAGGCTGATTTGCACCGTTGCGCGTTGGTGCGTAAAAAGCTTGATCCGCCCCGCTAAGTCCGCCGGGATTATCCTTGTTCCCGTCAATTTCCAAATCACCATAACGTAAGTTGTAAGCACGCAAACGACTGCCAAGCCCTAGCACCTCAAACCCACCATTAAAGTAAAAATCAAAATATGCCTCATAGATTCCATCCAAAGCGTTGTTACCTAGAAAAATGCCAGGCAATTCAGGACGCGCCATATTGCCCTGCCCTACAACCGTGACAATCTCGGCAACTTGGTAGCCGCCCCAGCTCTTCATGCGGGACCAAACAAGCTGCGGAGAAACCAACAGGCCGCCCGTTCCATCAGCTTCGTCCCGCCTTGTAAAAACAACAGGCACGACATTCCCATATTCAGCCAAACTCTGCGCTGAGTCGAATCCAAACGTGGGCGTAAAAATTGAACGCCCAGTGACGCCGCCAAGCTGTCTGCGGCGAATTTCAGCAGGTTGGTCAGGAGCCTTTGGTTTTGGCGCTAATAAGACCGAAGCAGCAGTTGCTATTGCACCAACTACTAAACTGACTAAAACTGAAGTAATACTAACTGGCTCGTTTCTAATGTCAGGGATATGTGCATACTCTTCTGGCCTTTCCTTGACACGCCGCCTAACCTCATCCGCAAACTGTTGGTATTCTTTCTCGCTGCAACCAAGCGCCTGAATTAAGTTTTTTCGTACGGAAGCAGTGGCTGGACAGCTTGATGCTGAATGGGCACCATGCGACCGCGTTCAAATGGCGGTTGACGTACAGACATCCTTGGCTCCAAACAACTGCAAAAACAGGATCACCCTGCTTTAACAGCAACACATCGCCATCATACTGAGGCTCTTTTACCCTTACACCCCATGCCAAAAGATCGCGGCCATACTGCCTAACGCTTTGCCCGTACCAAGACGCCTTGAACTTTGGCGTTTCAATGCCCATCCGCTCCAAAACGATATAGACAAGGTGTATGCAGTCGATTGCACCATCTGGGCCAGAGCCGTCTGCCCCTAAACGGTATGGGCGGCCAATCAGGTCAATCACGTAACGCGAACACGGCTAGTCAACGGCAAGTGCCCCACCAACTGCCGCGTCAAACGCTTACGCGGTATGTCCGAGCCAACAGCATCTAAAACAGAGGCAAGCTCAATCTTTAAGGCCGTAGAACTCCACTGGGCCGATACAATTTGCCCAATGTATCGATTGATTAGCGTGTAATCCTCTTTATCGTCTGGATTGATCAGAACAGTGCGGATATGAGCGAGATACTGCCCATCCACAACAGTTGTGGCAAAGGGACGGCTTAGCTCGTTATTAGGAAAAGCAAGTGACGCTGGCGTGTTGTCGCCCGTCTTAGTCACAGTCGCACCAGAAAAAGCAAATGGCAAAAACCCAAACTCATTCCGTTTGTCTGTATCTACGTTAAAAAATGGCGCGTCTTCACCCACCCAATAGTTTTGGTAGCTGAATTCAGCCGTGCCATCAGGCGGGCGCAAGGTCAAATAATGGCCGAAAGCAATTGTTCTGTTATTGGTCCCAAGACCTAACGTCCTGATCGCACCACCCATCCCTGGGTGATTCGTGCAGTAGTAGTAAAGCAACGGCGCACCAATCGCCACTGTAATTTGGGTGTAAGCGCCAGAAGAGCCGGGTGTTCCGGCTGTCGTTACACCTGTCGTGTACTCAACGCCGTCACCGTGCGTGCCGTTAGGTGTTGTGCTGAAACGAAACGGGTGCTCGGTATTGCTGTTGTCCTCTTGCGTAAAGCGGTAAGTCTTGCCCTCTTCAAGCTCAAGAGTTTCAGCGTTGATTGAGCTGCCGTCAAATCGATACTTGTTGCCGTTGTCAGCAACAACGGTGACTGCATAAGTCCTCGCAATATCGGTCATTGCAGCCCAACCCTCTTGCGTTGCGTTGTGTTCTGCCTAAGCGTAGTCAAAGCTCGTTGTTCGCCTTGCTTAGCGCCTTGCGTTGCGGCTTCACGCATCCCAGCTTGGAATTGATCAGCGGTTACATAGTCAACAGAGTTGATGCGCTCCACGTTGTAGCGGACATCAATTCGCACCCCCCAAAGCGACTGATCCATCTTCAGAGAAACCACTCTCCGACGCTCTTGATGCAGAACCTGTGGTTCCAGTTCCTTTGTATCTAGCCATAGCAGCTCTCATGTTGCCAGTAACAGATACACCAAGCTTTCCGTCAGATCCACGCTGCAAAGGCATGATTGCCTCAGGCCCAGCTTCACCCATCAATCCAAAAGCGGCCCGTCCCTCCATCTGAGTAGGGGGAAGAATGTCGGCGAATTGACTATGCCACCACGAGCAAACCTTGCGATGCCATTTTCAAAGTAAGAACCTTTTGCAGACTGCCTAATGCCAAAGTTAGGACCGAGCGTGCCGACACCTCCAACTTGACCGCCTCCAGCCCCAAGTTTTGTATTGCTTGAATTGAACCCACCCGGCAACAGCCCAACCACCTGATTCAATATAAACATCGTGATCATCTTTTGAATAATCTGCGCTGCCATATCTAAGAAGAACTTGCCAACATTTTTGAAGAAACTTTGCAAGTGCCTCTTTGAGTACTTGCGCTACCTGTAATCACACTCATGAATGAGTCGGTGAATGCATCGCCGATTGCGTTGGCAGCATTGGTAATAGCATTAATTGGGTTGATTAGCCCTCCCAGCTCCTCTTTAATTTTTCCTATATTTCCTATCAACCCCTCTTGAACAGTCGGGTCAATTGTTCTTCTGAATTGTTCAAGCCCTCTTTGTCTTTGCTCGGGAGTTAACTCTTTGATGTCACCGAGTCTTTGCTCTTCTCTGCCAAGAAGAGCTTTCTTGTATTCATCGCTTGATATTAAGCCAAGCTCCTTTGACGATCGAGGAATTGAGACTTCAAATGCCTTAGATTGCTTTTTAATCTCCTCTGTTTCTTTTTCTCTCAAAGCCCAAACGAGCAGCTTCTTGTTTTGCTATCAAAGAGATCTTCGATTCTTGAAGTGTCAACAGCGTGGACTGCTCTCTTGACAG
>FUIF01017264.1_pt1 | contig 11342 bp, 11 predicted proteins | sample 1003461 | NCBI WGS metagenome assembly FUIF01 (sample SAMEA80401918, study PRJEB19352) | marine metagenome
GGACGGTTTCGTCGCCGCCGCCCGTGTCGGGGGTGGCCTGATCAATGGCGACGTCGACCTCGATCACGTTGGGGTACGTGGTCGGGTGCTCTTGGGTTTGAGAGGCTTGGTCGACGTTGATCAGCACGACGTTCTCGATCGGTGTTTTCGTGGCGGCGGCCGAGGCGGTCGCGGCCTCGACGGTTGCCGGGGCGGCGATCGTGGCGGGCGTCTCGGTTGTGCCGGTGCCGCCGCTGGCCGACGGGGCCGGGAGCGCGACCGACATGACGACCGTGCTCGGGGTCGGGGTGGCGTCGGTGCCGCCCGAGAGCGACCCGAGGTTGAGCACTTGAGCGCCGAGGAAATGCCGCGACGTCGACGCGTATATGCCCATGTCCGAGTTCGCGGCGTTGGCCTCGCATATCCACTCGAAAGTGATATCGGCGGCGTTGGCGACGGTGAACGTTGCCGCGGCGACGCATGCGGCCTGCCACGTGTCGTCGTTCGATTGCTGGCCTCGAGAGAATGCCGAGTTCATGCCGTAGCCGAGGAATGTGCCGCCGTTGACGAACCGAGTGACCGGGGCCTTGCGGTTGCCGCTCGTGCCCGCGTCTCGATCCCAACGGCCCCACATGATCGCGAGCACGTTGAGGTTGCCGCCCGAGTCGTTTTGTACGGCGTCGTTTGCGGCGTCGAGGCTGAGGTTCGAGTCGCCGTCGGCGCGGAACGTGCTCGAGAGCGGCATGCCGTACCACGTCGTGGTCGACGCGAGGGCCGTTGTCATCGAGTCAGTTGCCCCATTATCGACGTGAATCCACTCGGCCGACGACGGCAGCGTGTAGATCTGCAATGCGCCCTCGGCGAACTGAGGGGTGCCAGCGTCGCCGCCCTCGGTTTCGTGTGTCGCCTCGAGGAACAACGTTTCGGTGCTGCCGCCCGTCTCGTGCAGATAGATACCTTGCATCGGCGGGCCTTGCGACCCGGTGTTGCGTTGATAGCCCGATGCCGCTTGCACGATCGTGCCGCCGATCGAGAGCCTCGTCACGTACGTGTGGCGTGAGGCGTCGGTCGAGTAACAAACGACCGTCCACACAATGAGGTACTTAGTGTTCGCTGCGAGGGTGACGTCGCCGCCCGAGCCGGGAAACAACCCGTCGTCGTCGACGACCTCTGTCGGCCATGTGAGCTTGGTCCACGTGCCCGACGTGTTGAGCCACGGGCGGGTCGCGTTGATGTTCGACGTGCCGACCTCGGCGGCGTCGGTCGTGCGCTCGAGGTGCGTGAGTGAGTCGTCGCCGAGGTAAATCAGTTGGAGCGCGCCGCCGTAATCGAGGTTCGTGGCGTAGTTGCCGACGGCGTCGGTCGGTGTGAGCACACCGGGGTTACGCACGCCAATGTCGGCGTTGGCGACGACGTCGAGAATGCCGACGCCGAACGACGCGCCCTCTTGAGAGCCGCCCGAGTTGCGTAGGTAGCGATGCGATGCGACGCCGACGGGTTCTTGCGTGGTGCCGTCGACGACGGGTACGAGGGTGCCGACCGCTCGGTTCGAGCCGCCGAGGTCGACGAAACCGAGGTCGCCGATCCACAAGTACTTGCCCGCGGTGTCGACACGGATCGCGTCGGCCTCGTCAGCGCCCCACGTGCCGTAGCCGCTGCCGTCCTCGATCTCGGCGGTGTCGTAGCCAATGTCGGCGGCGGTGCCGTTGGCCGTGCTCGAGCGGGCGGCGTCCTGCCGCCTGACGAACCGTTCGCCAATCGCTATCGCCATGCGGGACCGCCTACCGATCGAACGATTTGCCACTGAGCGTCGACATTTCGCCGCGAGCTCGAGCGGCCGGCACTTCGCTGCGTGGTAATTCGTTCGATCATCAGAACACCACGACGACGTCGACGCGCACGGTGCCCGTCTTGGGTTCGCCGACCTCTTGCGGGGCGATCACCGTGATTGGCGCGGCGATCGTGTCGGGGGTGCGTGACGCGCCCGTTTGAATGACCGGGGCCGGGAGCACAAACGACATGGCGATGCTGCCGGGGGTGACGGTGACGGGCGGGCCGCCCGAGTCGAACCATGAGGGGTCGAGCTTGAACATGCCCCACGGGTCAGAACAAAACTCGAGTATCTCGTCGACCTCGTAATCGTCGGGTGAGGCGTCGACGTTCGAGGCGAGGCGGCGGGACCAAAACCATGCCCCGGCGATCGTGACGCCGTCGGCTTGGTCGTTTCCTGGCATGGCCCCGACGTAGAGAATGTCGCCGTCGTCGACGTTGATCAGCGAGTTTGTTGCCGAGGGCGTGGCGCGTTGGTGCTGGCGGGTGCCGTCTTGCATGTTTATGAGCATTACGTCCATATCTGAGACGTTGCCGAAATCGTCGTGCGGCCGGTCGACGAGCATGTACCAAACGTCGGCGGTGACGGTGAGGCTCGAGAGCGTGAACTCGCGTTGCCGCAAAGAGGCGGGCGACGCGGCGTTGGCGATACGTAGCCGCAACCCTGCGCTCGAGCCGCCTTGCGACACGAGGGCGCGTTCGTCGCCCGTGGTGCCGTCCCATTTGAACAACATGGCGAACGTGAACGGGGTCGTGCCGTTGAGAGCTTGCCCGCCGTGCGCGGCGATTTGTATGCCGTCGCCGCCGTCAGCGCCAGCGAGCCACTCGTACCCCTTGCCCCACGGCGTGTCGACCTCGTCGATTTCTGAGGCGGTGAGCGCCGACCACGTGGCGACGTAGTCGTCGACCGACATGCCGACGAGGGACACGGGGCCGTTCGACACGGGCGGGCCGTCGGTCATTGGCATGTGCCAGACGAACCCCTCCCACAACGATTGGAACCGCCGAGCCGCGAGGGCCGGGGTCGTCACATAGGCCGTTGGTCGGCCTCGAGTCGGTGCGAGCAACGCCACGCGGCGTCACCTACCAATCGAGTACGGCGTAATCACCGCCGACGTCGTAGTCGTCGGTCGCTGCCGCGGCGATCGCCCACAACTCGACGTCGCGTTGCCCCGCCACGTCGATCGCGAATTGCACACGCTCGAGCGCGACACCGGTCGGCACGTAGAGCCGCTCCCAAAACGGCACGTCGGCCATTTCGGCCGTGCCCTTGATCGACCCGTACGCGCGCAGAATGACGCCGTTGGTGACGCTGCCCGAGGTGTTGTCGATCTCGAAATTCGCCATGATCAAGAACGCCGCCGACGTGTCGATATCGGCCGGGGTGAGTTGTTCCTCGGTCGTGTCGTTGATCGCCGTTTGCGTGGTGAGAGCGACCGACGAGTTGAGGGTTGGCATGAGCTACCCCCTAGGTCGGGTCGGCAATGGTGAGCGTGTGCCCCACGTAGCGAACGAGGCTTGCCATGCGCGATTGCTCGGCGGCCGCCTCGGTGTTGATCGCCGCTTGCAAATTGGTGAGCCGTTGTGCCTCGGGCAACGAGCCGTCGTCGGGGTGTAGAAACTCGAACTCGTACAACTCGCCGGTGTCGAGCTTGGCTTGCGTGCCGGGGAGCGTCGCCTCGAGCAACGCGGCCTCGACCCGCGACGTCGTGTTGCCGCGGGTCTGATTGCAATGAGCGACGACGGCGTCACGCCACGCCGTGCCGACGGCGTTGTTGCCGAGCGGCACGTCGATAAAGCACACGACGCGTATCGCCGTGCCGACACCGGCCGCGGTGACTGATTGCGCGAGTGTCATTGCGTCGCCTGTTGCCATGTCCTACCCGCCGTCTCGTCGTTGCTGTGCCTCGCCCTCGGCGAACCCGACAAGGGCCGCGAGGTGAGTGTCGATCGACTCGAGCACCGCGAGAATCGAACGCAAGAGCTTGCGCACGTTACGGGGTGTAGTCGATCGTCATGAGGCCGTTGGCGTGCCACTGAATCGTGAAGTCGCCCGACGACGACGAGGCCGCCGTCACAAAGTCGTGCAGCATCACGAGTTGGTTCGTCGTGGTCGCACCGACCTCTGTCTTGAGAATCGACGCCATGGCGTTCGAGATTGACGACGACGACCACGTGACGTCGTCCGCGTCGAACGTCATGGTGCCCGTCGCGAGCGTCAACTCGGTCGTGGTCAGATTCTGACCGCCCGCCGTGTAGCCGGTGCCCGAAACCTCGTTCGCGTTGAGGTCGTTCTCAAAGTCGTGTGTGTCAAAGTTCGGCGTCGCCGAATCGGTGACCATCATGACCTTGTTGTCTTCGGCCTCGAGTGACTCGCCAGCGGTATCAATCAACCACTTTTCGAGGGTGAGGCCGAAAACGCCGCTTGCCGTGATTGCCATGAGTTACCCCGTTGTCGCTGTCGCGTCGTTTGCTGTGGCGTCGCCGCCGATCGCGTCGGGGGTCACGATTGCGTCGCCGGGGCCACGAGCCTCGGCTCGCAACTCCCGCAACGTTTGTCGGGCCTCGCGGGCGGCCTCGCTGGCCTTCGTCCACTTGGCGTCGCCGCGTTTGCCCTTGCCGCCCTGCACGGCGGCCTTGACCTCGCGAAACTTGTCGCCCGCGGTGAGCGCCGCAAGCTCGGCCTCGAGTAGTTGTCGTCGCGTCACTGTCATGTGATCACCTCATGTATGCCGGTATGCGTGCTCGATCGCCGAACAAGTCGCAAAGCATTTCCTCGAACTCGGCCCGAGCCTTGGGGCCGAACTTGTCGGCGATCCTGAGGGCGATCGGGGCGACCGTGTGCTCGACGTCCTCACGACCCGACCAATGCTCGGTGTGTACGGTGCCCGACCCGCGGACACGGCCGGGGGTGCGCACCACTCGAGTCGACGAGGCGTATCCCTCGCGCAAATGGCCGGGACCGCTGCGGCCGAACCGACGTTGCGCCGGTGACTCGGCCTTGCGTGCGGCCTTTACGACCTGATCGAGTTTCGAGTCGAATGCGTTCACGTCGAGCACTCTACAACGAGCAAGGCGAGGTGCCGGTGCACCTCGCCCGCTCAACTCGTAAGCCACTTGACCGTGGCGTTGGGCTATGAGCCCTTTTTCGTGGCCGTCTTTTTGGCGGCCGGTTTCTTGGCGGCCGGTTTCTTGGCGGCGGCCGGTTTCTTGGCGGCGGTCGAGCCACCGCCCTTGGCGGGCGTGATATCGCGCCCGTCGGCCGCGCACATGTCGACGACGTCGGGGCCGTCGTACTTGTACGGGCCGCCCTGCTCGGCCTCGTCCCAATTGGGCGGGCCGACCTTGGGGTCGAACGCGAGATTGGCCGCGCACATGTCGGCGGCCTCTTGCGCCGGGAGACGCACGAGGGTGCCGCGCTTCGGCCAATCCTTGCCGTTGCGCGTGCCCTGCACGTCGGTGGCGAGCACGACGTCGGCCGTGCCCGTCAGTACTGAGGGTGCCATATGTCCTCGCTTTCTGTTGCCATGGCGCTCGGCCTCAACGGCCGAGGCCCCGAGCTTACGCTCGAGGCCCCGGTTCGAGGGTGCAAACGGGCCGTCGGCCCGTGTCAGCGCCACGTCTTACGACGCGCCGCCCACGTACACCTTGCACGCGCCGGTCGTGTCGATGAGGTCGCCGTCGGTGCGAATCGTGGCCTTAAAGGTCACGAGGTCGCTCGTGAATGCGAAGTCATCGGAACGGGCAAGCGTCACGCTGCCAACGTCGCGAATCATGTACTTGCTGAGGTCGCCGAACAACACCGAGCGAGCGTTGAGGCCGGTGGCCGCTACGTTCGGGTCGGTCACAATCGGACGGTCGAGTAGCTGGTTGGGGGTACCAACCTGCAAACCCGGTGCCCAAATGTATTGGTTGTTGCCGTCCTTGAGCTTGCGGAACAAGCCCTCGGTCGCGCGCCGCACAACCCAGAACGCGTTACGGGCATACGCCTCAATCACGCTGTACTGAAGGTCGATCAGCTCGTCGGCGGTCGGCTCGCCCGACTGGCCGGTGCCACCGGTGACGCCGACCGTCGCTGCGGTCACGACACCGTTCGGCTTGCCCGAACCGTCGCCGGTGATGAAATGCGCACCCGAGCCGTCGGCAAGGGCCTGCCCCATCTGGCGGCCGAGGTACTCGACGATGTTGACGCCGGTATCCTGCAGCAACTCACGCGTGATCTGCACGACGACGCCGTACTTGTACGCGTTGAGTGTCACCTTGGCGAACGCCGGATCGCTCTCAGCGATCGCGCCGCCCTCAGCGGTGACCGCCGAAACCGACGAGTGGCTCGTCGTCTTGGGCACCTCGAGAGCCTCACCGGCCGCCGTGGTGACGACGGTGACGTTCGTGCGACGAATCGCCGAATGCTCGATGAAGTGCTCCCAAAGGGTGTTGACGAACTCGGTCGGGACCGTGTCGCCGCCCTCGCTGCCCGTGCCGACGGTGAGGTCACGTGTCTCGACGACGGCCCGCTGGCGGGTCGCGTCGTACACGGTGCTCACGCCGTCAAGAGGAATTGAGAGTTCCTCGAGGCGGCCGGTGCGCAACTCCTGCAACTGCTCGCGCAGACGCTCACTCGGCGACGCCGGGGGCGTCGCGTCGGTGCGGCGTTCGCGCTCGCCGTCGCCTCGAGTCAACCGCTCGAGTTCGGCGTCGTCACGCTGACCGTCGAACAACGACTCACGCTCGAGGGCGGTGTTGAGTTCGTTGATACGCTCGGTGAGTTCGCCGACGTCGGCGTTGCGGGCCTCCCACTCGGCCCATTCCTCGCCGGTGAGGTTTCGGGCCTCGTCCTCGGCTCGGTCGGTGAGTACCTTCATGCCCTCCCACGCCTGAGCGCGGAGAGCGATAAGTCGCTTGATCATTTCGCGCATGGCGAAACCTCCAATGTCGATGTGTTCGATTGCATTGGGGTCGCTGCGTTGCGCGCGGGCGGCCCGAGTTGTTAGGCGGGTGCGTCCTCGAACTCACGCTCGAGGTCGGCCCAACCCGACCGCATGGCGGCGAGACGAGTGCGGAGTTCCTCGGTCGAGGGCGTGGTTGCGCCAGCACCCTCGAGGTCGTCGCTCTCGTTCGTCTCGTCGTCGTTGTCACCGGCGACCGGGGCGAGTAGCCCGTTGTCGTCGGCGCGGTAAACCTGCCCGTCGATCGTCACCGAGTTCACGGTGCCGTCGGGTGAAATGTCGAGGTGCTCGCCCACGTCGTTGCGGCACGTCACGCCGCCACCGGCACGAAACTCGTCGAGGATCGTGAGCCAATTGCGTTTGCCACCGGCGACGAGTAGCTCGGCCGCCGCGGGGTTCTCGACGCCGTGGTGCGTTAGGAACGACCTCAACGCAATGCCACGCACTTGCGCCGACGTGTCGGGGTAGGCCGGGAATGTCACGGCCGACACGTCGTATAGCTCGACCTTGATCAGCGTGCGGAGCGGGAACCCCTGCTCGGTCACACTCCACGAGTCCTCGATCGTGCGGAACCCGAACGAGCCTTGATTTATGTCGCCCCGCTCGACGTCGACGCCTAGCTCTTGAATCGAGTTTTTGCGGCCGTCGCCGGTGCCCTCCCAATAGAGGCCGGTGTCGTCCTCGACGACCTCGAGGGTGCCGTTGGCTTGGCGGGCAATGATCAAATTCGGGTCGTGGTTCTTGAGCGCCCGAATGTCGTTGAGGTCGCTCTCGCCCTTCTGGCGGATCGTGTCAGCGAACGCGCCGGGTTCGATCGTCTCGACGAACCCGCCGAGGTTGCTCGAGAGCGTGCCGAACTTGGCGGCGTGACCGGTGAAAACGATGTCGTTGCCCGAGGTGCGTAGCTCGAGCAAGCCGGGGATATAGCGACGTTCGAGAGTGGTGATCGTGCTCATGTGCAAAACACTCTACGACGGCACCAAGAAATCGTCGGGCAATCCCGCGGGATCGGCCCACGGCACCGCCGCTCGAGCGGCACCCGCGGCGGGGTCGTTTGCGTCGGCCTGCAACGTCACCGGCAGCAACCCGAAATGGTCGATCGGGTCGAGGCCGACCGCCTCGAGCGCCGCTTGCGGAGTGAACCCCGAGCGAATCAAGAGCGCCGCCGAGTTCGCCCGCACGGCGAGGTCGCCCGCGCCGCCCTCGTCGAGCACGTTGCGCATGTTGACCGGTTGCAAGTACACGTCGCCGCCCTCGATCGGCGGCATGTCCTCGAGGCGTCGAATGTCGTTGGTCGAGAGCCACCCGAATTGGCGGCCCTTGGCGTACGCCTCATAACGGGCCTTTTGGTCGGCCCGTAGCAACCCGTCGAAATTGAACCGGAGAAACTCGCCCTTGGCGAGCGTGGCGGTGAGCGCCGTCTCGAGGCGGCGAATCCACGGCAGCAACGTGTACGTGAGGAACCCGAGGTTTTGCTCGGCGATGCCGGTGCCCCACGACGTCGACCGTTCGACGTCGCTGACGAGGTGCGGCGGCACGCGGTAGAGCATGGCGATTTCGTTGCGTTGCATCTTGCGCGAGTCGATGAACTGAGCGGTGTCGTTGTCCATGCTTACGCCGTTCCACGTCGCGCCGCCCGAGAGAATGCCGACCTTGTGAGCCTTGTCGGTGCCCGAGTGGTGACGGCCCCACTCTTGTTTGATCAGCTTGACGTCGTCGTCTTTGAGTTGGTTCGGGAACGACAACACGCCCGCGGGGGTGGCCCCGTTCGCAAAGAACGTCGCGCCGTATTTCTCGAGGGCGAGGCCGAGGCCGATCGACTGGCGGGCGACCTCGATCGGGTTGAGGCCGCGGTCGCCGGGGCCTTGCCAACCCTTGATTGTGATTAGGTCGCCGTCGGGACGGCGGGCGGTGAACGGCCGCAAGAGTCGACTCGAGTCGCCGCGCCATTCCCACATAAGCTCGCCGGTCGACCGGTCGGGGCGCATGTCCTGCGGGCTGAGTGTCCACAACTCGGCGGGCCGCTCGAGGCGGTCGCGGGCAGTAATGAGAATGTGAGCCTCGCCGCCAATGAGCAACGACTCGAGAGCGCGGTGCACCATGTCGCCGATGTACGTCTCGGGGTTCGGCATGGGGTCGAGCCAAATCGGTTGGCGGGGTGCCGGTACTCGAGAGTCGTCGCTGGCTCGAATGTTCGCGCTGAGCGGCATGGTCGAGATTGCGTCGGCAATGAGGTTCGCCGAGGCGAACACCGGAATGTATCGAACCGCCTCGGAATTGTTGACGGTGACGCCCGCGTACACCTTGCGCTCGGGCCACCCCGCGAGAGTGGTGAACAACGAGGCGTCGACCGCTCGGGCCTCGCCTCGTCTATCCGTTCGACCCGTCAGAACGTCGATCAACCGCACGTGCAAACCTCGTTGTCAGCGACCACCAAACCAATGCGGCCGAGTTCACGCCGAGCACCGCCCGCCAATCGGTAGCAACGAGAGCGACCTCGACACCGATCAAGCCTACAACGAACGCCGCCACGCCTATGTGAACCCTCATTACGCACCCTCCAATTCGATTGAGTGAAACGCCCCGATTTTTTCCTCGAGGCCGAGCCGCCTCAGCATCTCGCCGAGCGCGTAGATCAATGCGACGGTGCCGTCGATGCGAACTCGAGAGCGTGCTCGGTCCTTGATCTTGCGCGGGCGGATACGTTCGGCGAAATCCATTTCGGCTTGCGTGCCGAGCACGCACCAACGCAACACGGGGTCGCCGCCGTGCCACATGGCCTCGGCCTGAGTGAGCCGCATGAGTTCTTTCATGCCCGGTGAGAAATCGCCATACGACGCGCCGACCGTGTGCGCCTCGATGCCCTCTTGCTCGAGGTGCGACACCGTGGCAACGGCGTTCCAACGATCGACGGCGATGCCACGGACGTCGAACACCTCGGCGACGTCCTCGATATCAGAATGCACGCGGGAGTAGTCGAGCACGTCGCCGTCGGTGACGGTGACGAATCCACCGGCCGCCCACTCGTCGAACAAGCCACCGGTGATTTCCGAGAGCCATTCTGCGGCCGCTGAGGGCACCCAAAATCGCATTACGACCTCGAGGCGCTCCCGGTCCTCGGTCGGCGGGAACACGAGCGCCAGCGCCGCTAGATCGGACGTCGCCGCGAGGTCGAGGCCGCCGACGCACGACTCGCCGATCAACTCGGTTTCGTCGACGATGCCCGCCACCGAATCCCACAACGGGCCGTCGATCCACTCGCTCGCCTCGTGGCCCCACTGGTTGAGTTGGAACACCCGAAACGCCGTCAGCTTGGTCGGGTCGTTCTTGGCCTTGAGCGCCGCCGTGCGCATGGCCTCAATATCTTTGAACCCGACCTCGCCCTTGGTCGCGTCGAACAACGCGGGGTTTGCGTAATACCAAACCGACTCGTCGAACGGGTCGGCGTCCTCGGGGGTGTTGCGAGCGACGACGAGGGTGCGCGGGTCGCGGGTCGGGTCGTGCGCGACCTTGAGCATTTCGAGGTGCTCGTTCGCGGCGAACGAGTTCGAGTCGGGGCCTGCCGTCGTCGCGCACATGATCAGCGGTTGCGTGCGAGCGCCCTCGGCCGACGTCAACGCGTCGAACAACTCGCGGTTTGGCTGAGACACAATCTCGTCGAATATGACGCCGTGCGGGTTCTGGCCGAGGTTGCCCGCGGCGTCGGCAGCAATGACCGAATACGTCGACCCCGTCTTGGCGTACACGATGCGCTTGCGGGAATGAATGACCCGAAACCGCTTGCTCAACGCGGGCGACAACTCGACCATGCGAGCCGCCACGTTGAACACCAACGACGCCTGTTCGCGGTCGGCCGCGACGCCGTAAACGTCTGCTTCTTCTTCGTCGTCGCCGCCCGTCAGTAGTAGAGCGTTCGCGGCGAAATATTCCGACTTGCCGTTCTTGCGCGCAAGCTCGAGCCACAACATGCGGTACTGCCGCACGGGGCCGTGCAACGAGTGGCCGACGACGGTGCCGTACAGCGGCCGGTGAATGTCGTCGCGCTGCCACGTCGAAAGCTCGAACGGGCGGCGCGCGTGGTAGCCCTTCGTGTGAACACACAACCGCTCGATGAACGCTTGCGCCCGATCGGCTCGAGCGGGGTCGAACCCGACCTCGCCGTGCTCGAGAGTGGCGACCTTGACCATGTCTCGAGCCTACGTTCGATCGAACGATTTACCACGGGGGGTGGCGAAAAGGGCGCGAGCTCGAGCGGCCGGCGACACGCTACGTGGCAATTCGTTCGGTGTCGTCGCACTCCGAGCACGGGCACGCGACGTAGATTTCGCCGCCGAGCGGGGCGAGTACAAGCCCTCGGCATTCGTCACGGTGATCACTTGGGCGTTCGCACCCGCCACGGTGGTGTGCGTGTCGTAGCCGGTTGCCGCGGAGTGAGAGCGGGTTGCCGGTGAACCGTGGCAGCGTGTTGACGTTCATGCGAACAACTCGGCGAGGTCGCTCTCGTCGTGCTCGGGCGGTAGGTCGATCCTCGAGCGGGCGGCCGGGAGCTTGGCGAACTGCACCTCGAGGCCGACGAGTTCTTTGTGA
>FUIF01012403.1_pt1 | contig 11335 bp, 12 predicted proteins | sample 1003461 | NCBI WGS metagenome assembly FUIF01 (sample SAMEA80401918, study PRJEB19352) | marine metagenome
GCCAAGACCGGGACCCCCGCCGCATGCTTGAGACGGCTGAAGCGCTCCTCCTCCGCCCCGAAGAGCATCCGCCCGTCTTTTACAATCACCGCCGATGCGTCCCCATGAAACGCGTTAATGCCCAGGATGATCATTGTTTTCTTGCCTGACAAATCATGCTTTTCCAAAACCCCGGAACACGGCCCGAAAATGAAAACCGGATTTCCGAAAACCTGTTTTCCGCCAACAAAACAGAAAGAGTTTTAGGGCTAAAAAATTTAATATGGCCACCGTCCCACAGGGGATTGAAATGCCGGTCATGTTTTCCGGTCAGGGCAATCGCCAGATTCTTCAAATAACCGTGATAGGGCGTCGTCAGGACAAAAACGCCTTCTTTTCGCAGGAGACGGTGCGCACATTGGACCAACTCGGCGGGCCGGTACAAATGTTCCACAACTTCAACGGCTGCGACCAAATCAAATTCATGCGCATGCCGGTCCGAAGCAAGCAAAGCCCCGACTTCCAGACAATCGAACCGCACTCGATCCCCGTAATGCAAATTAGCCTGCTCAATGCCGCTCTTTGACGCGTCAACGCCCCACACTTCATAACCCTGACGTTCCAGCGCGCTGGAAAAATACCCATTCCCGCAGCCCAATTCGCAGATTTTTTTGACTTTCTTGTCCTCTGCAATGAGATCCAGCAAACGCCTCATCAATCCCTCCCCAGCCTCTCCGTTGGGATTGCCTCCGCTGGAGTAACGATATTCCTGCGTGTTTTTAGATTTCATTTTATTTTATCCAAATCAACAAAAGTCAGCAGGCGGTACCAGAGTACAAGTTCCTGTTCGTAAGAAATCTGCTAGTCAAGGGCATACATCGTCAGAACTATTTTCGACACTCTAAGCAAATTGAATCTATATGACGCTCAGGAGTTTCAATTTCTTCAAAATGGGGGCTTGCCCACTCACCAAAATTTCGTTGCTGGATGTCTTTAAAGCCCTGACTTGCTAGAAATTCTATTAATGTCTGCTTGTCCCACATCCACTGGTGCCTTGAATTGGAAACAGCTTCCCGAAGACGCGCCCAAAAACCACTTCGACTATTTTCGCAACCCAAGGAGGTGTTCCGCATAAAATTAATCGCGGCGCTTCCTGACTCATCTTTCATCTTTATTTTTTTGCAGATAATTTCTCGCATACGCTTCCAGATCCGGAACAATGCAACGAAAGATTCCTCCAAATTTCAAATGGTTGAAAATATTTTTTTGCGCCGCTTTAAAATCACTCAAACTCAAATGTTCCAAAGTGTGCGAGCAAAAAATTAAACCGCAGCTATTATCAGGAAGCGGCAGGCCACGCACAATGTCTCCATACTGGATATCAAGCGGCCATCTGGGCCCTTTGAGCAATCCTAAAAGAGGCCTCCCCAGTAAAGGAATTTTTGATATCACCAGTGTCGGCGAACTATCAAAACTGATCCAGGAAGGTCCTGTCGACAATCCTGATCCTATCTGAACAAATTTTTCTTTCACCGGGGCAAAGAACCAGCGCTTTTTATTTCATTAAGACAGACATCCACCAGCAGACGGTACCAAAAGCCCTGGAAGAAGTGGAAGATGAAGCCTTGCTTTCCGTCCAGAAATCCAAGCCTGAGGAAGTACCGGTAAAAAAAATACAGGAAGGGACGCGCAAAGAGCGGCAGTCGGCGCCAGACCTGTTTGAGCCAGAGCGTCCGCTGGTCGGGACTGCCGAAAAAGCGGGGCCGGATTTTTGCGTCTTCCGGATGTTGCACGCGCCGGAATTCTTCCTCCGCCTGGCTCCTGGCATAATTCATGTGCTTGGAGAGCCAGAAGGCCAGATCGTCCTCTTTACGGTTGGCCTCGATCATGTCGTGCGTCAGTTTTGCCGTCTTCCCTTTGACGTAGAAGTGGTGTTCCATGATTTCAGATTCATCGCAGGACGCACTCCTCCGCCGGAAGAGCTTGAGTAGATACTTGGGGTAATAGCCGCCGTGACGGATCCATTGCCCGCGGAAAATCTGCCGGCGGTTCAGGTAAAAACCCTCAACACCGGAAGGAGGGTTGTCAAGCGTCGTCAAAATTTCTTCTCCCAATTCTTCCGTGAGACGCTGGTCGGCATCCAATCCAAGGACCCAGTCCCCTTCAACCGGCAGGTGGGAAAGGGCCCAATTCCACTGCTTGGCGTGGGTTTCGAACGGATGGAAAACCAATTTTGCGCCGCACCGCTGCGCAATCTTGAGCGTGTCGTCCGTGCTCCCGGAATCCACCACAAAGATTTCTTCCGCAACCCGGCGGATACTTTGCAGGCAGTCTTCGAGATTCAGCGCTTCGTTAAAAGTTAGGATGACGGCGGAGAGTTTCACGCGTTTCCGGACGCTCCGTTTCTTTTTAAAAGATTTTCGTAAAGCGCGATCAGATCAAGCGCCATCCTACGCGAAGAGAATTTCTCCGCGGCAAGCTGACGCCCGTTTTTGCCCAGAGTCACCCGCTTCTCATGGTCTTTCAAGAGATCCGCGATGGTTTCCGTCCAGTATTTTGAGTCCAGCGGGAGGACGCATCCGGCGCCGCTTTTATGGATGTCGGGGTGGATATTGACCCTGTCAGAGACGATCACGGGGAGCCCGGCCTGCATCGCCTCCGCCACCGCGATCCCAAAATTTTCCTGGTACGAAGGCAATACAAAGAGGTCCGCGTCCGCGAGAAGTTCGGCCTTACTTTCCCCCTCCGAAAAACCGGCGAAGAGAACGTTACCGGCAAGACCTCTTTCCTCCACTTCTTTCCGGATTACCGCTTCGTAGGAAGGTTCTCCCCGTCCGGCGACCACGAGGGTCCATTCCGGTTCGCTATTTTTTAATTCACTCAGAGATCTCAGCAGGATCTCGATGCCTTTCTTGGGATGGAGGCGGGAGAGGAAAAGGATCAGCTTCCGGTTTGCGGGAATGTGGTGCCGGGCCCTGAAACCTCCTTTTTTCGGAACGTATTCCGACGCGGAAATTCCAAGCGGAATGACAACACTCGGCGCTCTCAACTGCAGGCTTGACGATTTCTGTCTCTCCGCTTCTGAAGTGTAATGAAGCGCGCTGGCGTGGTTCAGGTTTTTTTTCTCGATCCATTCCAGGTACACGGCTTTTTTCAGGCTCTTCTGGGCCAGCGACCATTCTTCGAGATTGCCTGCCGGGCGGACAATGTAAGGAATCCCGTACTTGCGCGCGCACCAGGCCGCCTCCGTCGTCGGGTAACAAAAAACCGAATGCAGGTGAAGGATCTGGAAACGCGACGTGTTGGTGCGGAGCCACGAACGAAGTGAGACGGAAAATTTGAATTCGCCTCTGATGGTTCTTTTAAAAAACCAGACCGGCGCTCCCTGATAGGCAATTCCTTCTTCAAGCGGGGCCTTTAGGTCCTGTTCCGCATTCGCAGACGTGGTAACGATCCGCGAATCAATCCCTTCCCGGTTCAGAGAACGGCAGATCTCCAAAACGGCACGGCTCGGCCCTCCGTAGGTGGCGGCGATCGCAGGGATGACGTGAAGGATTTTCAACGGTTCCGTGAAAGATAGGCGGCGATTTCCGAGCCAATAATGTTTTGGCCTTCGAGATTAGGGTGGCCGTCGTGCGGAAAATGAAAGTTTTGGCCTTTCCGGGCAAGATCTAGGAAAGTTTTTGTGGTGTCCAGATAAGAAATGCCGTGCTGGCGGCACAGATGCCGCAGGCGCCTGTTTCCCCCAAAACGGTCAAAGCGGTCCGGCTGCCCCCCAAAAGTCCGCTCCCAGACGCCATCATAAACCTGAGGTAAATAAGGGATTGCTACTACCAGAAATTGGACGTTTTGCCTCCTCAAACTTTCATTGCACTGGGCCAAAATTGATTCGATAAGTTTCCATGATTCCCTGTCCGCCAAAGGAAGATTCCGGAGAAGAATACCATTCATGCCCGGCCATACTTCAATTCCGAAACGCCGGAGAATTGAGGCGCCCCAGTAGGCCCATGAACTCCTTTTGAAAAAAACATACAGTTTCGTGCGCTGAAGTGACTGCACAGCAAAGGTCCAGAGAGAAAGACGGGGTTTTTTCTGTTTTTTCCCAGTCTCTGAGTAGAGATTGCTCGTTTTTAAAATCAGCGCCCCTTGCCCATCTAAGTCGAAATATTGCCGCTCATGGCCTTCTCCATAAATGAAACCGCCGTTTTCGGGTGTCCGGATATCAAAAGCGTCTGTTGCCAGGGAAAACCCCAGGACCACTGTCCGGGGCGCCTGTTTTTCTTCCATGAATTTTTTTAAAGACAAATATTCCTGCCCGATGCTGTAGCCGGCAACGCCCATATTCACGACGCGGACCGGATTTTCGAGGGACCGGGAAATTCTAGCTTGAAGAACCGCGGGCCAGGCGCGGCCCTGGTTTACCCCAACTGCCATGGTGTGCGAATCTCCCAACGCAAAGATGCCGGCCGATTTTTCCGTGCCGGATCCACTTTCATAAAACCCATTCCGATCAAACTGATAAAAGACATCAAATTCCGGAGTTCGTTCATGACAAGTTGCCCCGGGAGGATTGACAAAACCCAGGACCGGATCGGGCAACCACCGGCATTCATGAATTTCATGACGGAACCGGTAACCGACCCAAGTTTCTCCCAGAATAAAAAACGCGGCGCCGCTCAACAGCAAACTAACCAGAAATAAGGCAAGATTTGAAGCCAATCTCATTGAATCCGTTGCCTTCTACCCCGAAATTTTTTAAGGTACAGGTTGGCGACTGCGATCATCACCACCGAGCCTGCCAAGCTGGCTGCCAGTTCCGAGAGAGACCAACCCACCTGCATCAAGGCTAATCCTGGGAGAAACCAGGAAGCAAACCCATGCCAATCATTTTTAAGAAGATGTTCCCGGGCTACTAAATCAAAAATTCCAATAACGGTTCCCAAGATCAGGAATCCTCCTATGATGCCGAACAGGCCAAAATTCATGTAAAATTCCAACACCTGACCGACTCCCACGCTGGTCCCTTCAGCGAAGGGAATTCCGGTGTAATCACTCACCATGCTTCCGCTTCCGCCAAACACAGGTTTATTGGGCCATAAAGCGCGAGGAATAAAGGCGATAAAAGCTTGGCGGATCGTCTCACCCTTGGCAAATTCCCGGTTGCCATTTGAAAGAAAAGTGACGGATGCGCCCACAAGAATGTTCTGGTTAAGACGCGAATCAACCCTCATCAGGTGTTCTTGACTGCGAATGTCAAACCACTCGAAATTGGTAAAAATATTGTTGACCACCCTGATTTTTTCCGACCAGGTAGATTCCACGTTCCACAAAGTTTTACGCAGCTCGGCGCGGTCCCTCATGTACATCACGTAAATCGAAAGCCCCAAATAGACGAGTGCAACCCCCAAAACCACAATCTTCCAGCGGGGCTTGTAAAAACTTGCTATCAAGCCAATGAGACAAAGCATCGCGGTAGCGCCATAACTCATAAACCCCTTACCCACAACAGACAAGAAAGGAAGAATGAACAGACTAAAAAGCAGGCCCCGGCGGAACCCGCGATGCCGGGGTTCCTGCCACGCCTTCCAGACACTCAGCCCCAATCCCACAATCATCAAATTAATCCCGGCGCCCCAAACAGCATCCAAAGAAGCGGCACGGGCAATTTTCCCTAAAACGAAGTAACAGAAAAATCCGAAAAAAATGTACGCTTTCATCAGCCGGAGATCCGGAATGTACTGGATCTGTCGGTTTTGATATTTCTCCAGAAAAGAACGGGCAAAAAAAGGCGCTAGAATGACGCTCCCCGCGGCAAAAGCGATGACCCCGTAAGCGCTCATTTGAAAACCATTCTGCATCCACATGACCGAAAATCCTGGAAACCAGGAAGCATTCCACTCATAACGGTACCAGGGAAAGATATAGACCAACCCTCCAAACCAGTGCAGAAGAGAGAAGTTAAAGAGATAGGCAAATACGAGTCCGCTTCCGGAAACTTTTTTCCTCCATCGCACAAAAAGTACGGCGCCAATAGTAGCGACCCAGGCATAAACCCAAAACGTAATCGTTCCGATGGATTCCACGAAGCTACTCTGTTTTCCGCCGTCGCTGCTCTACGGCAAACTGGACTGCTTTTTTGGTTTCTTGTACTGCCGCATCAATAGAATAATGCGACAACTTGTCATGAATGGCTCTTTGGACGCCTGCTGAACCCGAACTTCTGGAAAATTCTTTTATCGCTCCCACCAACGCGGAAAGGTCCCCCATCGGAAACACTTTCCCAGTTTCGCCGGACGTAATCAGGTCAGGGGCACACCCCGCTTCTTCAGAAACAAGGGCCGGAAGACCGCAAGACATCGCCTCATTCACGACCAGTCCCCAGGTTTCCTCGGCATTGGAGGGCAATACCAAAATATCGGAGGCCGCATACGCACGGACAATCTCCGACTGATTCAGAAAACCCGCGAAAATGACCGGCAACTTATGCCCCTCGACATAACGTTCACATTCTGCGCGCAGGATGCCGTCGCCCACCATGAGGCCGTTCAGGGCCAGCCCTTCACGCACTGACACTTCAACCGCTCGCACGAAATCCATGGGGCGCTTTTTTGCGATAAATTTTCCCGCAAATAAGAGGGTCTTCTTTCCTTCTTCCAGCTTCCATTCCCCGCGAATCCGGCCCCGCTCAGGCCGCAGCTCATTGCTCCGGACACGAAACCAGCTTTCATCAATCACGTGAGGAACGCGGAAAATCTTTTTTTCCGCGGCTCCGTAGTGCAGAAAATAATCCCGGGAACGTTCTCCGACGGCCAGGCATGCGTCAAAATGCGAAATCCCGTAATGATAAACGGGATATTTGATGATTTTCTTCAGCGGGGACCGGTGAGTCCCGAGCTGGGAATCCCCACGCGCCAGGACCGGAACCCCTAAGCGCCAGCAGGCCCAAATGGCTTGAAGCGCGCTTTTGTAATGCCAGCCATGAATCAACACGACGTCATATTTTTTGGCGGACACAAGACCGGCGATTTCGGGCGTATCCAATCCGCCGAATTGATGAAGCGACGGATTCAAAGCACAGTTCTTCAGGAACCGGTACCGGTACCCTTCCAGAAGCGGGCGGTCCCATTGAAAAGATACGCCGAACCCGGCTTTCGCCTGGTCTTCGGGAGAGTCCCGGTGACAAAACAGGACTTCCAGATCCAGATCCGGCTCTCCGGCAAGCCCTTGAAACCATGGAACCTGATACTGAATTGGATGTGTCGTTAAAATTGCGAGACGGATCGGTTTTGGGTTTAACATTTGACCGCTTCAACATAGAGCGAATAAGCACGGTGAGTAGGGTCATCAATGCACAGGTCCGGAGTCCCCGACAAGTACTCCGTTTTCCTTACTTCTTTAAAGCCGTCTCGAGTGAGGGCAAATTTGAGAGTTTCAAAATCATATGCGAATAAATGTTCACCGCCTTGGTGGAAAATATGATTTATCACATGCATTGGCGTGTAAATATCGCCGGGAAGTTGTTTGAGGTCCCACCCAAGGCCCTGCCACTTTAAATTATCTCCCGATGCGTAAGCTTTGATAAAACGCTCTCCGTCGGGGACAATGATCCTGAGTTTTCCGCCGGGTTGCAAAATACGGTGAAATTCCTTGAACACCTCAGAGATATCATCCCGAAAATCTAAATGCTCGATCACATGTTCCGCGAATAGGTACTGCACTTGCCCATTTTTGAAGGGCAATCTTCTGCGAATGTCATAAGCGATATAAATATCTCGGTGCGTGCACCTGGCATCAATATTGATCCACCCCTCCCGTCCGTTACCTCCACTGCCGACATTCACCTTCAAACCGCTCATTTTTGTCAGGCGCATCAGCTTGAAATGATAAAGAGGGTTGACGGCATTCTTGAATCTCTGAAATAAATTCCCGAATTCAAAGCGCAGAATACACAAGGTTCTTGGATTGAACGGTGACAAGAAAAAAATAAGTCTTTTTATTTTTGATTTGAACATCATTGGATCAAAAGGGAGGAGATTTTATTCATAGTCTCTGAGCGATGGATTTGTCTATCGCCGCGCACAATACTTCCGCAGCGCGGCGGGCTGAAAAATCTGCCAGGCATTCGAAACCAGCTTGATTCGCACGTGACCTTGGTTTCTGGATGAACTCACTCAAAGAATTTTGAAGGGCTTCTTCCGAAGGAATCTTTTCCCCAAAAGCGATCACGCTGTTTCCTGTTTCTGTTAAAACTCTGAGGGCCGCACTTTCTTCCCTTAAAATTGCGAAAACCGGGTTTTGCGACAAAACAGCCTGAAATACCTTGGAGGGAGTGTAATGTTTTTCAATAGAGCCCAAGATGAGAACCCCCGAAGCATGGGACAAATGATTCAACGTATCCAAATAAGGGATTCTTTGCGGATATTCTTGAACCCATTCCTCCAGGCAATATTTTTCAATGAGAGGCCGGATGTTATACCCCTCCGGATCTGAGGGCGACTTTCCCGTGCCGATAAAGTGCAGTTCGAAATTTTTCATCAGTTCCGGTTTCCCTTTTGTGAGCCGCAGAATCGCGCCCAAGAGCGCATGCAGCAGAGGAAACGCCTTGGGAAGCATGGCGCCTGCATAGACGAGGTGAAATTTTCCGTCACAGGGTGAAAAAATAAAGGGTTCGCGGGGATGCTTTTCCAGATAGCGATAATCCGAATCATCCCATCCGAAGGAAACCGGCACCGCAGGAATTTTTTCTTTTAATTCTGGATTCCGGACAAAAACGTCCCTGTAATAGGAATCGGCCACCCCCGTAATAAGAGATGCGCTCCGGACCACCCAAGGCTCTAAAACTTCGCTCAGCTTCAAAGAGACCCAGGGCTTACTGAATTTCTTTTCTGTTCCCGGCCAAAAATGCACCCAAGGATCCTGATAATCAATCCCATAAGGAATCCCCAATGCGCTTTTGCACCAAGGGCCTAAAATGGAAGCAAAATTGGAGGGTAAAGTGATGTAAAGAAAATCAATTTTTTTTTCGCAATGGAGTTTCCGAATTGCAGAATACATTCCGGCAAGACCCCGGATACCAATATCCCCCATCAGCCGGAAAGGCTTCACCGGAAATGCCCAGGCTCTTCGGACCCGCAAGTCCTCGGGCAGCAAATCACAAAGTGACTTTTCCAAGGGTTCCTCATAATATTTTTCATGCACTGTGATAATGCTCGGCTCCCATCCAAAATCCTCAAAGTGCGGAGAAAGCAACCTTGCCCGGTGGGCACCTACCAAGTTACTGGGCGCAAAATGCGGAGAAACAATGGCCAGGTGTTTCATGAAGCGCTTGGCCGCTGTTTGAAGCTGGTATTCATAAAGAGCGCGTTACAAAACAGAACATGCTGTTTCATGTTTCCATAATTCAAGAATTCGTAAAATCCGCACAATCCAAAACCAAAACCGTACAAAAATTCAGCGATCTCCGGGAAATAAGAATGTCGTGCCCCCGGCACAAATCCAATCTCACAGAAAATGAAGTGAATCCGGCCTTCGGTCAGCAGGGAACGGGCCCCCTCCAGGACACTTCTCTCATACCCCTCAACATCAATTTTTAGAACCTCGATATTCTCAATGCCCACATTGAGAACGAACCGGTCCAGGGTCGAAACGGACACTGTCTCCGTCCCGGTACATTCCTTGGGGTCCCCTTTCCCCAATGAACACATCTCGTCGTTTCCGTACAAATGGATTTCCTTCGAGCCCTCGCAATTGCCAAGCGCCTGATTGAAGGTCAGGATGCGAGGCTGCCCCCTGACAGCAAAAACCAGTTTTTGATAAGTTTCTTTTACCGGTTCAAAGGCATAAATTTTTGCGCGTGAAAAGTATGGACTGAGAAACAGTGCTGTCTGACCCCGGTTGGCTCCGACGTCAAAAATAACTTTTTGTGATTTGCTCCCACAGAACCGCTGCACATCGTAAGGCCAGCTCAGTCCCTTGGGCACCTTGCGGGTCAGAGGCATTGCTTTTAAGGATAAAATGCGATGGACGGTATCCATGAATGTCTTCCCGAGCATGTAATTGAGCTTCACAGGACTTTTTCCGCTTGCGTCAAAAATTTAATGGATTCCAATTCCCAGTTGAACCGCTGCTCAGCCGCTTTCAAAGAAGCATCTTTTGAGGCCGAGAGTCTTTTTGAATCCACAACCCAGCGCCCCAACAAACCCGCGAGCGCTTGTTCATTTCCGGCAGAATAGTGAAACCCGGTCTCCGGCGCTTGGTTCATAACGTAAATTTGTCCCGGGGTATCGCTCGCAATAATTGCCAAACCAGTTATCATGTAGTAGAAAATTTTGTTTGTAATGCAGATGCTTCTATTTCCACCGTCCGGCTCCTCCATCGCCAAACCGATATCATGTTCGGCCGTCCGTTCCAGAAGCTCTGTTGGTGAAACCTGGGGATGAAAATAAATGTGTTTCCGGACCGGGGAATTTCCGGCGGCCTCCAGCAAGGACCGCTTCACCGCATCCGAGGCACTTCCCCGCAGATGCAGTTCCACCGGCGGATCATTCAGCAGGGCAAGAGCCCGGATAATCGCTTGCAAGCCGCGGTCCAAGCCAATCGTCTGTGAGAACCAATAAATAGAGACACGGTTTGCGTCACGACGGTCACGATAGCTTTTTTGCGCAGGTAGTTTTTTCCGCTCCGAGAGGGGAAAAACATTCAGAACCAGGACGGGACGTTTCAGGCCATAACGTTTTTCGTAGGCATCTGCAATGCCAGGGCTCGAGGCCGTCACAAAAGCAGCTTTTGGGAGATAAACCGTCTCCAGGGCCTCCACGAGAGCAACGCGGCAACGGTCGGTCCGGTTTGACGCTTCCAGAAAATGCGCATCTTCCAAATCAAAGGCAAAAGGCTTCTTGAATAGTGCAGCGGCCTGTGCTGCAACTGGAAGCGCTGCCAGGTTGTGACCCACGAACAAGTCTGCGGGCCGGGCGCAAGTTTTTTCCAGCATTTCAGAGTAGTAACGCCAGAAGGCCCGGGCGGCACAGCCCCGGAACCCCAGACTAAAAAGGTGCTGATCGAATCTCGACCGGACGGTGGACCAGGTCCTGGAAACTTTCCCCAGGATCCCAACATCGAATTTCACGACCGGGTCAAACTCCCAACTGGGATGTTCTTTAAAAATTTCGGAGTCAAAGCCTGCTGCCCAATCGAAGAACTGGCCCGCAACGATCCGGACAGCATGACCCGCACCTTCCGCCGCAATCGCTTCTTTGACCAGACGAGGGTTATGCGAAATGTGGCCCGGCGTCACAAAACAGATTTTTCGGGCCGGAGACATTTATTTCAAGAACAACTCCAGGTACCGGCCTGCGAT
>FUIF01007157.1_pt1 | contig 11325 bp, 13 predicted proteins | sample 1003461 | NCBI WGS metagenome assembly FUIF01 (sample SAMEA80401918, study PRJEB19352) | marine metagenome
CTGAACTGGCGCGCGGTCTGCATCGTGTTGGGTCGATCGAAGAGGTCGCAGAGCGGATGGTCCTCGATCGTCTCGTAGCTATCGCCGTTGTACCGCTGGACTTTCAGGTCCAACGCAGCCAGCGAGGATGCGCGGATGTCGACTGCTCGCCAGTACCACGGGTTCGCCAGCAGTGCAGACGCGGCGCGGCGCGGGTCGTAGGCAGTCGGGACTGACTCAGCGCTCGCGAAGTCTGAGCCCGCGACGAAGGCCTGCTCATCGCTCGGAGGCTCGACGGTCACAACAGACAGCGCGCGCAGGATGCGGACCGGTAGCGACAGAGGTGTAGGTTGTGCAGTGCTCATGCCGCGAGCGTATCACGGACCGGATCGAACGGCGCAAGAATGCGAGAGCCCCGCGGGGGGGCGGGCTCGGTTCGTGTGCTCCTACACATCGACCGGGATCAGGATCAGATCGCCGGCCTCATCAGTCCAGCCCTGGTGGGTCTCCCGCAGATCGGGAGCGGTACCAAAGCAGGCGCGGCACATGGCGCGGAAGTCTTCCGGGCCGTCGTAGATCATGCCGTGCGGGTCGTAGGTGTCTGAGATGCAACGGTACATTTTCACTCCTATTCTCGCAGCGCTTTACGCATTGCGCGGGCGGTCTTCTCATGTTCACGGACACGCTCGCGCACGACCGATTCCAAGAAGGCGACACAATCGCGCAGGATGCGCCGCTCTCGGTTTTCGCGCGGGTCGTGGCCAAACTCCGGCACCCATGCCCACGCTTTTAGCATGCCCACCATATCAACGGTACGCTCTGCCAGGAGTGCCTTGGCATCTGCAAAAACCGTCATCAGTTGCGCGTCTGTGTAGTCTTCGGGGCGTTCTTGAATGTATCGAACATCAGACTGGATGGCCGACAGATAGATATGGTCGAGATCGTCGGCCAAGTAGGGGCGACCGATTGACACGAGGTAGGCCTCTGCGGTTTTTTGTGCGGCTGCGAGAGTATCAAAGCGGTTCATGTCGTTTCTCCGTGTGTTGTGGTGCGGGGCGTCCCCGCCTCGCCTCCATACAGTAACATCCACAGATGACTACTGGTAGCGTTTTCTTCAGGAAGTCTGGTATTTATTTTCGAGAAATATCAGAAACCCTGCACGGTAGCCGTCTGGACCGGTTACTCCATGGGGGAGCGGCAGGGACGCCGCGCACCCACGGAGCACAACATGAACAACGCACTCGCAACCGCCATCGCATCCGAACGCAGCCGCCTGGCAAAGCAGATCGAAGACTGCACCTTCGCGATCGACTACATCCGCACCGACCTCGACAGCTTCGACCACGCTGACGGCGACATCAAAGACCTGAAGGCTGACCTGCGGCGCGCACTCAGCCTGCGGCGCACCGCTCGCAAGCTCCTCGCAAACCTGCCTGCTTGATCTACGGAGGACAACATGACCAACGAAGTCGCACAAGCCATCGAAATATTCAAATCTGAACGCGCGCGCCTGCAGACGCAAATGAACGACAGCCTGCGTCGCATACAAGAGTGTCGACGCGCGATTCTCCGCAGCAAAATCCAAGGCAAGAAAGACCTGCCGTATCTGTTGGGAGAGAAAGTCGCAGAAATGAAAGCGCACTGCGCCGCATTCACAGAACTTTGCAGCCTTGAGGAGGCGCTCGCTAGCTAGCCGATACGCCGCTGACCTCATTCGCCTCTGCTATCAAGCGGAGGCGTCTTGCTTCCATCACCAGATAGCGCAGCGCGTCCCAGGCGTGATCTGCCCCGACCACCTCGGTCTCGCGGTGCACCGTCAACTGCGAGCGGTCGCCTGCGTTGATGTCTCGCCATGCTAGCTCTGCGATCTCTGCTCGCAGCGGTGCGGTGCTTGGATCGTCGTGGATGAGCAGGCCTGCGGTCCCGTCGCGGACTTCCAGCAGTCGGTCAACCGCTGCGAAGCCTTCGCGCCTGGCCTTGATTGCTGGTCGAGTCGGCAGCCCCATCTGCGCCCATCGGTCACGCGCGTCTGCATCGGCAGGGTCTGCTGCGCGCGCGTATGGCTCCGGTGTCGATCGACCAGTCCCGTCGCACGTCGAGCACTGCTCCGCCGCTGCGAAGCGTCGATCCCACCATCGGTCGGCAGGCCAGTCCTCGCGACCAGGCCAACAGTCTGAACAGCCCTCTGCACGATGCACCGCGTAGATGTGCGCGTCGGTGTTCACCCCTGCCTCATACCTGCAGCGCAGGATGTGGAGCACCCCTCGCGGATCGACCGTACCCCAGATGTAGGCGAGCGGTGCACGGAATCCAAAATCCAGCCCGTCGATGCGCGGCCAGTCTGCCATCTCGGATTCTGGGATCGCTTCGATGACGTGGACCGATGGGTCGTAGCTAGGATGCACCAGGCCCTCTAGCTGCACGAACTCTGCATGGCGTCGGACCCTGCGCTCGCGCTCAGTCATCGACGCGAGCCATCTGCGCATGGCGTCGCCATCGATCATCGGGTTGTCGATCGGGTCGAGTCGGTAGACTTCCACCTCGCCTGCGCTGCGCGGCGGATCGCGGAACAGGATGTCGACGACTGCTGCCGACTTTCCGCGCGTCGGAGTGAACGTGCCAAGCCAGCGACCGCCCTGGTCTGCGACTGCTCGCACCTGCTCGCGCAGCACGTCGACGTCTCCGTGGTCCTCGTCGTTGTGCACCAGTGGAGTCGATGTGCCCTGCCATCGTTTGCTGGCGTCTGCTCCGCTGGTCGTCTTGAACAGCACGCTGCCTGGCAGGCCTGCTCCGCTGCCTGGCTTCCATGTGCTGGCAGTCTGCGCAGCGAATCGCGCTGACCATCTCCAGTCGCTGGGCAGCAGGCTGTCGTAGATGGGGCGCAGGTAGTCTCGGCTGTCATCGTTGGTGATCGACCCGGCCAGCACCAGTGCCGGAGCTAGCTGCAGTCGACCTCGGTGCAGACCGTTGCGGCGCAGGAATTCTGCAACGTCAGGATGCGCTGCGCCCATGGCCGACATCACTCCGCAGATCGATCCAGACCAGGACTTGCTGCTGCGGTTGCCACCGAGCGCGACAAAGTACAGCGCAGACGATGCCAGAAACCGACGGATCATCTCTAGCTGCGAGGTGCGCTCCTCCTCGACTCCGCAGGCCGGACAGCGGTGCAGGTCTCCTGACACGTGCTGCATCGCGACGCCGTGCATCGGTTGCTCGTCGGTCGGGCCTGTTCTGCCGCATGGTTTGCCTGCGGAGTTCATCAGCCGACCAGTCGAGGCGCGCACCCAGGTCGGGTCGCTGCAGGTTTGACACTCCGGTCGCCATAGCTCGACGAAGCGCAGCGGATGGCCTGCGTAGATCCTGCGCTGCTTCATCTCGTGCTCGATCAGCGCCTGGCACGCTGCCTCGATGTCGGACGGGACCGCGCACTGGTTCTGGATGATGTAGAGCGCCCAGCGGATCCGGTCGTAGTAGCTACCATCAGTCGGTGCGGATGGAATCACTCGACCACCTGCGCACCATCGTAGAGCCCAGATGCGTATCCGACCTGGTAGGCCACCAGGCACGCTGCTCCAAGGCTAGCTAGCCAGCACAGCATCGCGACCGCGACTGCCTGCCACAGCATGCGGGTCGCTCGATCGTGGTCGATGGTCAGCGTCATTCGACTCCGCCTCCTGCTAGCAAGCGCGCCAGTTCATCCGATGGGTTGACGGTCAGCGACCCTGGAGTCTCCACCGAGCCTGACACCTCGACCCGCTCTGCCTTCGGAATGCCTGCGCGGTCCATCACCATCTCAGCAGCACGCAGCACGTCGCGGTGCGATGCCGATGGGTCAGACAGCACAGTGCGAATGCGCTTGATCGACAGCGGCAGCAGGTCATTCAACCCACGCGCCGCCATAGCTACGCGTTGGACCTTGACCGACTCCAGTGCTGCCAGCCATGCCTCGTCCGATCGGTACCGCGAGATCGTGCACTCGTTGAGGCCTGAGATCTCCGCAGCGCTCCGTCCGGTATGCCCTTGGATGATGGCTTCGAACGCTAGCTGCTTCTTGCCCTTGAACACCTGCGGCACGTCGACTGGCTCGATGACTGCTGCCGATGATGCGTGGCTGCGTTTCAAGAGCTGGGTCAGCGCAGTCGTGTCACCGGCTAGCGCCTTCTTGACCAGCGCTGCCTCTGCCGTTCTCGTGATGCGCTCGGTGTCCTGATTTGCGATCTTGGCCATCGGTCACCCCTCCTCGACAGGCGCGAGCGCGCCAGGACCAGGATCGACGTTGTGTGCGATTGCCCACTTGGTCCACCTGCGTCGGATGACGTCGCAGTACCTTGGATCCAGTTCGATCAAGCGTGCAACGCGACCCGCGCTAGCTGCAGCAATCAGCGTTGTGCCTGAGCCCCCGAACGGCTCCACCACGATCCAGCCAGCCTTCGATGAGTTTTCGATGTGGCGTCGCACCAGTTCCACTGGCTTCATGGTGGGGTGCTCAGTGCTCCGACCCGGTCGAGGTACCTCGTGCAACGAGTCCTGCTTTCGATCTCCGCACCAGTAGTGCGCCGCGCCTGGCGTCCAGCCATAGAAGATAGCCTCGTGCTTGTAATGGTAGTCGCAACGGCCCATCACAAATCGATCCTTTGCCCACACCAGCGTGTGCCTCCACGCCTCCAGCGACTTGAGGACTGTACCGAACACATGAAACAGCATCCCCGGTGGAGAGGCGACGTACCAAGACGAACCAGGCGCGCATCGAGCAGCAGCCTCGCCAAGCGAAGCGCGCAGCAATTTCTCCAAGCCTGCCTCGTCCAGTGAGTCATTCTGAATCGTCAACGCGTCCTTGGTCTTGCCAACGTAGCTCACACCATACGGCGGATCGCTCCACAGCATGCGCGGCTGTTCCGTGTCGCCTGCCAGCAGCAAGTCCCACGCAGACGGGTCAGTCGAGTCGCCACACACCAGCCGATGCGGACCGAGCACATAGACCGCGCCTGGTTGACTGTCTGCCTCATCTGCTAAGTCGGGCACATCGTCATCGGACTCATCAGGGTCGACCGCTTCGTGCTCGACGCTAGCTAGCAGCGCTGCGATCTCATCTGCGTCGAAGCCCATGCCATCGAAGTCGATCCCGTTGGCGTCTAGGTCTGCGAGCACTGCTGCCATCAGGGCGTCGTCATCCTGCGCGTTCTTTGCCTGGCGATTGTCCGACAGCGCAAACGCCTCGAACTGCGCCTCGGTCGCAAAGTCCACCCACATCACCGGAACGAAACCAGGCCCGATCCCCTCCGGCGCATTGCGCGGGACGAATGCTGGGTCCTCCTTCAGAAGTGCGTGCATCGCGAGGCGTCGACCATGCCCTGCTGCAATCCGACGCTCCGACCGCCAGGCCGTGATCGGTACCGGGAACCCAAACCGACGAACGCCTGCACTGAGGCGCGCGGTGCTCTCGGCATTGTGAACCCGCGCATTCCGCTCCCAGGGATGCAGCGTGTCGATGTGGACCCACTCCCAGTCCTCTCTCTTGATCTTGTTTTCCATTGCTTGACTCCGTGTAGCTAGCAAATCATACCGTAACAGCGAGGCGCGCATCCGCGTCGAGCACCTGCCGGCCTACTACTTCAGCCAGCTTCGGTGGTACTGCGTTCCCTATCTGACGCTGCTTTGATGACTGGCTGCCGACAAATGGGTACCCGGTCGGGAAATCTTGCAGCGTAGCTAGCTGCTGGACCGTCAACGGAATGCGCTCACCGCCATCACGGCAGTGCATATGGCCCCCCGATCGAAACGAGTAAGTTGCAGCCACGGTCACGCTCGGACGGTTGGACACTTCGACGGTCTTGCGATCCATTGAGGTCGGCTTGTCAGTGTCGTTGTTGTCGATCTTCCATACGCGACATCCAAGCGCAGATGCTGTAGTCGTCCACGGTTGAAGGGATGGCGCAAACATCCGCGATTGCTTGATGGATGCAGGGTCTGAGTGCGTAGCCACCGGTGCTGCGACTGGTGCTGGCCCTGCCCAGACGAACACCCTGCGACGGAACTGAGGGATGCCAAAGTCAGCTGCGTCCAACAGAAAGAATCCGACAAAGGCAAACCGCGCGCGCAGTTGCTTGAGGATGACGCCGTCGAAGTAGCAGCGCGGACAGGTCGATGCGTCTGGGCACTGCGAACCCAAGTGACACAATAGCCCTCGCACGTTTTCCCCGACAAACCAGCGCGGCTTGAACCGGTCGATTGCCTTGATGGTCCACGGCCATCCGTTGCGCTCATCCGTAGCTACGCGCAGTTCTCCGCTGTAGCTGAACGGCTGACAGGGCCAGGAAGACCAGATCAGGTCGCACTGGTTGCCTGCCACTTTTGCAATCGCGTCAAGATCGCGCACGTCGCCTTGCACCACCGATTTCAAACCTGCTGCTCGCATGGTTGCGCAAGCGTCTGCATTCAATTCGACCAGTGCCCGATGCCGCATCCCTGCTGCATGTAGGCCTAGCGCTGCGCCTCCGCAGCCTGCGAATAGCTCGATCGTATCCATTGTCTCTCCGTGTGTTTGTTGCTTTGTCCCACTGTCCCACCCCTTGTCCTACCTTTTGGCCCAACCAAAACACCGTGCTGGTGGACTTGTCCCACTTGTCCCACCTCCTGCGCGTAGACACCTATCTATCTCCGTTTTGGTCGTTTTACTCAAAAAAACCGCTCCTCGTGTGTAGTATAGTGTTCACATACATAGGACAAGTGGGACAGGTCCTATTCATGGGCATTCTGGTCGGGCCAGCGCATGGGACAATGCCGGGACAAGTGGGACAATCAACCAAGGTCAAGGGCCTCGATTGCATCAGCAGTGAACGCCAAGCAGCGCACGCGCACCCCATCGATCCGAGTGCGGACCCGGTGAGAGGTGCCAACCCGTGCCAGCCATCCCCGCTCCTGCCATCGGTCGATGACGCCGGTGTCGAATCCGCAGTCCTGCAGTACCCGGTCGACGGTCGCAGGCAGTACGGCTAGCTCCCATCCAGCAGACCTGCGCCCGGTGTCCGTCTTCGGCCAGACCCCAAGCCAACCCCCGCCTGGCGTGCGCGCCTCACCATCCCGGTCGATGATGTGGCGGTGCCATAAATGGGTCGAGCGCGATGCGCAGTAGCTATAGACCGCGCGCAGGGCTTCCAAGGGTCGATCTGCATTTGCGCTGCCGACCCTGACTGCAGCAGCAGCGCGTGCAATGGGCTCCGTGCCTGGTGGCGGTGGTAGATACCCGACCGCCTCTGCGATGCCTTTTGACGCTTCCATCAGTGCGAGCAGTGCTCCGAGTCGCTGCGCTACCGCACCAGCATCTGCCAGACGTTCCGACCATGCCGAGACCCGCTGCGCGTAGCGGTCTGAGACTTGCTGCCACCAGGCGACGTCCCGCCCGGTCAGGTACTCGATGACCCTGCGACCAAGATGACCATGGTGATCGAGTACACCCACGGTCAGGTCTCGCGCCTGCGAGTCTGAGCGCAGCGGAGGTCCGACCAGGCACAGACACCGAGCGCGACTGCCTGCATCCTGGGTGAACGACACTGCTGACTGCTCGCCTGTCGACAACAGGACTGAACGCCATTCAGCGGTGCGCCTCATGCCGACCGCCTGCGAACCGACGCCCGGCTTGCCTCGTCCCTTCCCTCGACCCTGGCTGTGCTGGTAGATGACCGCAGCGATGTCTGACGTCTTCCGCGCGTTCTTTGAGTCGTCCAAGATCAATGGCAGATGCTGGAACAGCGCTGCGCTCGCCTCGATCTGCACGGGCGTCGCGCGCCAGGAACCAATTAGCCGACCGTCGACAGGCTCACCCCAGACCGATGCAGCGACCCGCAATGCAGTGGTCTTCCCCTGCGAGGTCTCGCCAGACCAGTCGATGACCCATCCGCGAGCAGTGCCCAGTCGGTTGACCAGCACCGACGCGACCGACGCGTAGACCGCCAGATGCACATCAGGACAGTCGGCAGCACCTGCCAGCGCAGTCATCCATCCCTCAAATGTCCCGGCTTGCTCAATGCCTGAAAGCAGCTGCGCCTCTCCGCTACCGGGGTCGACCTGCAGCGAGACCACATCCGTCGAGCCCACCCAGTCACTGCCGAGCAGGAATCCGTCCGCAGTCCCGTCGCTGACCCATCCGCACCGGCTAGCTACCCGTTCCACCTGCATCCGCGAAGCGTTGTGCGCCAGCGCTGCAGTCAGGAACCGAACCACCATCGACGCATTGCCAGAGGTCACCCCAGACCCTCGATCGCCCAGCGCTGCAGTCAGTGTGCGCGCGTCGACCACTACTGACTGACGCACGACTCGCGAGTAGACAGATCCTGTCCATCCCGGCCACTGCAGTCGGACATGGTGGTCACCGGTGTCGACGTCGAGCAGCCGACCGACCGGCAGCAGCGGAACAGTCGAGACAAAGACATCGCCCTCGCCAGTCGGGTCTGGTCCCCAGATGCCATCGGCTTTCACTGTCCACCCAGGCGGGCAGGTCCAATCCGACGCCACCCACGGTAGCCCCTCGACCGGTCGACCAGCAGTCCCGTCGCCAGGAACGGAATCAGACGCGATCGACAGACCGCGCAGCGCCCCTTTCACCAGTGTGCGCAGCCGCTTGACCGGCTGAGTCATTCCGCGCACCGCTGCGAGGCGCATGCAGACTGCTTCCCACCCAGGCGGATCGATTCTAGCTAGCGTCGAGCATCGCTGCAGGCCACTCGCCCTCCCATCAAGGTCGCGACCGCCTCTGCCAGTGCAGGTCGATCCATCTCGCCTGCGCGGTTGATCAGATCCATCAGGTCTGCGCGCGTCGCGGCAGCAGCGTCTGCCCCTGCGACCTCGACTCCGAGCAGCCCTGACAGCGACCGCGACTCGGTCTCGTTTTCTTGCATGGTTTCTCCGTGTTCAGAAGGTGTACCCGTGGAGGCTAGCTAGCTCCCAGAGGTGTCCAGTGTAGCCGCACGAGTTCGCATGATTGCACTTCGCGCGGCGCAGTTGGGATGGCTCGACGAAGAACCAGACCGACGGTCGGCTGCAGGCCGGGCAGACAATGCCACGCACGATCGACCCTGACTGCCGGTCGACCTCATGGCCTCCGAGCGTCTGACCAATCTGCCTGCGCGCGCTGCCGTCTTCCAGCAACAGCCGTCGCACCTCTCGGTCTCGGTCTCGGTTGCTGCGCACCATACTCGCACGCCGCTTCTCGACTTCTGCCCTGCGACGACTCGCCTGCGCTTCGCGCTCTGCTACTGCCTGGCGCGCGCGCTCGACGACTCGATCCAGATTCAGCAGCGGACCTGCGAACCGGTCGCGCGGCAGATGGATCCAGTGCGCACGCGCCGCGCCTGGTTTCGCGACAGGCACGTAGAACATCCGCGCAGGATCGATGCACTTCTTGTCTGCCTCGGTCCCGACCGTCGACAGCACCTGCCTCATCACATCCGGCCAGACTTCGGCAGCGACTGGTCTAGCTAGCGGCAGCACCACTCGCAGCGCAGGCGCAGGTGCGTTGCCGTTCGACCGCTCCTGCATGTGCGAAAATGTCGTGTGCCCAATGTGAATCCATCGGCTCCACCGCTCGCGCGCGACCTTCGCTGGCGTTCCGTCATCGTAGTCGAGCACCAGCCACTGCACGTCTGCCACGTTCCGCGATGCCCGTGTGGTCCCTGGCCTGTACGTCACCGGAGACCACAACGCGACCCGCTTGGATCGCTCCTCGCGCGAGGCGCAGTCTGCGAACCGACCCAGTCGATGCGCGATGGCCTCGATCTGCACATCTCGCGAGATTGGCTGCGTCGAACGGAGGTGCGCGAACATCGTGATCGCGCGCGTGCTCATGGCGTCCATCCCCTGCGGAGCCCAAGTCGCTTCATCGTCGCTTCTGCCTTCCATTCGGTGATCAATCGCTCCGCGTGGCCTCGGTTCCTCGGTTCCTGCTCGACACCCAGACGACGCAGGTACTTTCGCTGCGGGTCGGTAACAGGTAGTCGACGCCACTCCGCTTCGCGGTTCACGATCTTTGCAGCCTGCCTGCCGACCTCTGCGACGAGGTCACCTGCGATCTCAGCAGCAACCGGTCGACTGTTCAGCAGCGTAGGTTTCCGCGCGCGCGGTGGCACAATCATCGGCCAGACCTGGCCTCCGCTCGGGATGGTGTAGGCCGTCCCGTAGCTACCAAGTCCAAGCGCGCGAACGCCATCGGGTAGATCGATCCACTCTGGAAGCCACTTGCTGCGCTTGCGCGATGGGTCGGTCACCCCTGACCGTCCACCTTCGCCAGTCGCCATCGCCCACCCTTCCGGCGAGACCAGGAACGGACCATCGACAGCGATGATGCCGCTGCGTCGACCCGCCATCGGTGGCCTCGGTCGGTGCAGCTGCAAATGTGGACCTGACCCGCTGTCCTCGGTCATCGGGACAATCTTGGCATCCCACATCGAGCCCTTCGGCGCGGTCCAATCTCGCGCCTGGTGGTCCTCGGTCGCGACCCACTTGGTCAGTCCTTCATCGTCTCGACCGATGCCGAGTGCTACGGATGAGACCAGCGAGTGCACCTGCGCGGCACCGAGCACGTCCCAGACGTCGAATCTGCTTTTGCCTGGGTACAGCCTCGCGCCTCGACCCACGATCTGGATGTACAAGGTCTTCGAAGCGCACGGTCTAGCTAGAACGATGTGGGCGGTGCGCGGCAGGTCAGTCCCCTCGGTCAGCACTCCGCAGTTCACGATCACGTCAATCTGGCCAATCTCGAATGCGCGCAGGGTCTCGCGTCGCTGGCCTGCTGGCGTCTTGCCGGTCAGGTAGGCTGCGCGGTGCGCGCCCTCGACCAGCATCGTGTGCGTCCTGATGACCTGCGCGACATCCATGCAGAAAATCAGGGTCGGCTCTCCTCGCACCTCGTCTGCAATCTGCGCGACGTGATCTGCGATGCCTGCATTCAGCAGGGCCTTCGCGAGATCTTTGTCTTCGTCGTCGCCATCCTCGCTGTTCGCTTGGTCGATGGCTGCGCGCAGGCGCGGACCGACTGCCAGCGGTCTGTCGTGAAAGTCAGGCTCGACGAGGTAGCCGCTGTCGATGGCTTCCTGCAGGCTGTAGGAGTACGCAGGGACATCACCCCACATCGCAGACAGCCGGATGGCATCTGCCCGTTCTGGCGTCGCGGTCAGACCGAGCGCGAAGCATCCGCCGCTGCCGACCGAGTCTGCCTCCATCAGTCTCAGTGCGACGTCACCCCAAGATCGACCGGGGACGTAATGGTGCGCCTCGTCGAGCACGATCAGCGATGGCGACCCGTGCTGCAGGTACGACCCTGCGCGGTGCTGCATCGTCTGCACCGAGGAAAAA
>FUIF01015215.1_pt1 | contig 11325 bp, 30 predicted proteins | sample 1003461 | NCBI WGS metagenome assembly FUIF01 (sample SAMEA80401918, study PRJEB19352) | marine metagenome
AGAGAAACAAGCGCAGCTCGTTGACAACATAGCCGACGTTCCGCTCGGACCGATGACCAACGAGCCCGCCGTCGATGGCCACGGCAACGTTGCTCTTCTTGGCAATGCCCTGGGAACTATGAAATCGATTTCGGGAGGCGCGATCGTCGCCGGAGAGCCCGTGGTCGTCGGCTCCGATGGTCGCCTTGAGGGCGAGGCCGCAGCCTCCGCCGGAACATACTGGCAAGTTGGGCGTGCGCTCACTGCCGCCTCTGCCGCTGGCGCGACATTTAAAACTAATTTAAGTACAAGTGAAGTAAGCAACATACTAGACAAGTTATGTATGAGAGATTTAGACGATCTAGGTAATGAAACGTGTGATTGGAAAATTACAAACTAAACACGAAGAATAGAAGATAATATAATTGAAATTAATAATAAATAAATATAAATATGAAAACAAAAGTAAATACACTAGTAAGTAAAAGATTTATCATTAGAAAGACACTAATAGGTAAAGGAGTAATAGTCGAGTTCAAAGACTACGACGGTAAGATACATAAATACTCACATGATAAAGTATATGAGTTATGTAAAGAAAGGTTTGACAACATGAAGTGTTTTCAAAAATACAAATACTACTCTCAAACTTTTGCTCTACCTAAGTTTGTAAGAGAGTTAGGTGATGAGGTTCTAGTAAAATAGAACTTCACACCTTACTAAAGTAATGCACTCTTCCCAAGAGTGTATAGCATATGTATAGCAAAGTGTGGTAAGGTATGCAAAAGATTAGATCGGTGAGCAAGAGGTTAGTAGCGGAAAGTGCGACACTAGCCTGTTATATTCCTTATATTAACACCCTAACGTCACACTTTTCATCACTTTTCACGCTTCGAGGTGTGGTGTTACCCCTACTAACTATTTTTTTCCAACAAACACTTTACCTACTTTTATTACAAACTAAATACGACCACCGAAAGATAATATATATGAATTTAAAAATACTAAGATGAGTAAATTAAAATACACAAAAGAGTACATTACTGACAATGAAAATAAGTTTTATTGGGATAGTGACACTATTAATTACTATGTTAATTTCGAAGAAGTAAATGGTTGGGCGAGTACGGCTATGAGAATATATGAATATGTAGCGGACGAGTGCGATTGGGATGGTGAAAAAGATATGAGAGCACTATACTTGGACTTATTAACACAAGTAGAAAATAAAATAAATGAAGAGGTATGGAATTAAGTAAAGACCAGTGGTATACAATTAGAGAAGTACTATATGATTACTTACATGATTATGATGAGGGAGCTTATGGTAAAGATATTAGAGAAGTATTAATTAAAATGAATGAGCAGTTATGAGTAGATATGAATATATGCTAGAAGTAGCAATGGCAAATACCGATATGTGCCTCACTGAATTGATCGAGTTAGGTACGGATGAATTAGAAGAACTAATAGGATGGTAGCAATTTACAAACTAAATACGATTACCGAATGATAATAATAATGTAAAAACAAATAATATGAGTGAATTTGAAAACTTTACTAACCACCTTCGAGATAAGATATTTGAAGAGACAAGCATATACCTAAGCGATGTTATAGGTAGCTATGAGTGGGGCGAAGAGCTTCACGAAGTACACGGAACAATAATGTGGAATGCGGTAGAAGCTATCGCAAAAGAAATGGGAATAATTAAAAATAAATAGTATGGCAAATATGAGTTATTGCAGAATGGAGAATACTGCACGAGATTTACAAGATTGTGTTAATGCAATTGAGGGCGGAGGCTATGCACGTGGTGAAATGTCACAAAGTGAGTTACGTGGATTGAAAGATATAGTTGAGTTAGCCGAGTACATCACTAACCAATTAGAGTACGAAATTGACGAGTTAATAAACGAGTGATGGGAAAATACAGTGAATTAGCTATTGCGGAAAAGCTACGTGAAATTGAAGAATTTGAAGCACAGTACGGTCCAAACACTATTACCGCTGCTTGGCGGAAGTGGTGCACCGATCCGAAGTATCGTGAGCGTGAAAAGCAGTTCAGAGAAGCAACCGCTAACTACATATACGCGAAAGGTATACCCAGTAAAGATAAGTATAACACTATAAATTTTGACTAATGAACGAGTATTATGTAGAACAGATGTATCGGTTAAGTAATCGGTTATTAGATTACGGGTACACCCAAGCAGAGATATTAGAGATAATCAAAAAAACGTACGAAGAGATATTATAAATAAAGAGATAAGTGCATTAACGTACAATGAGATATTAGAGATAATTAAAAAAGAAGAATAATGTATATAACAGTATTAGATTACAACGATGGTAAAGTATACCAATACGAGGTAGGTTCAGGCATGCTATCAAGTGAAGACTACGAAGCTTGGATGGACCAGAAAGGTCATAATATAAGTAATATTGAGTGGATGCTCCACAAAGACAGTGGAATAATTACAAACTAAACACGATGGCAAGTTGATAATATATTTGTAACATTTAAATATAATAGTATGAAAATTAAAACAACAAAGTTCAGTAAAAGACCAGTAATAAAGTTTAACCACCAACGCTTCATTGGCTTCAAAGTCGGTAGCTTACCACTAAACTTTGCTATACACAACAAGCGTAAGCCCATTACCTCGTGGTTCAACAAGGGTGGCTATACTTGGATTAGTGAATTCGACCTAACCGATTCAATTACCAAGTAATGAAGTGCCGGTGTAACAATATCATACCAGCTGGGCGAGTAAATCTCGGGTATAAAACGTGCATAACTTGCTCCGACGTTGAGCAGTACAGCTATGTACCCATTATCGCCCATAAGACTGGTAACACAATACAAATCGTCAGTCAAGCAACGAGTGCCGCGGTGCACAGGTCTTGGCGGCGTAAGTAGACTGTCGCCGTGTGTACTCAGGGAGGAGATGGCACGGCAGGTCTAAATAGTGCGAAGCACGACCACAGCTTGAAATAGTAGTGCACGGTCGAGAAGCACAGCAGGTTGACCCCGGGTGTCGTAATGTTGCGTATAGACAACCCCTGCAAATGGGCGTGAAATGGTTAGAGCGAGCAAAGTTCGAAAGTACACTACTCGCAAACGCAGGTTCGACTCCTGCCACGTCCACTAGTTACAAACTAAATACGAACAAAGTAAGATAATAATAATATGGAAACCAAAACACAATTTCAGGTATTTGATACCTACAACGATAAAGTAAACGGTACCTATAAGATAGGCGACCTAACCGGATTATTTTTCCGAGACTTAGTTCATAAACTAGGCAAGCCAACAGTAGTTGGGTCGGGTGATGACAAAGTACAATATGAATGGATAATAGAGTTTGAAGGTGAAATATTCACTATATACGACTGGAAAACGTACGATGCAGAATACACCGAGTATGAACTATATAAGTGGTCGATCGGTGGTAATGAAGACAGCGCTGCACTATTATTCGCTTTTAAAGAATATATATATGAGCTATAACGGGTGGAATAATAGAGCAACATGGCAAGTAGCGCAAGATATACTTAACCATCATCAGTGGGATGATAGCGAAAGTATTACTGTTGAATACTTAAAAGAATTAGTAGATAATATAGTATTTGACAATAGCCCTGTACGTTCTAATGATTTAATGAGAGAGTACGCGTGGCATTTTCTTAAAAATGTGAATTGGGATGAGTTGGCAGAAGTATACCAAACAGATAGGTTAACACAAAAACTAAATATAAATGGGAATTAAACGGAAACATAAAGGCGTATATGAATTAATATACAAAGGCGAAGTAATAGATGAGGCGGAAACCGCTAAAGAAGCAGGTACACTGCAAATGGAGTACAACACTGCATTCCACACTAATTCAGTAAAATTAAAATTCAGATATGATAACTAAAAGAATGCAAGACACTATACTTGCTATACACGAGCACGGCATTACCAGCGAAGAGCAAGACGGTATTACCGCAACAGTAGCAGGCGTTGAAGAGTACGTAAAAGAGCATATATGGCAGATACTTGAAAACCAAATGCTTGACGCGGGCGTGATACAAGACACAGGTGATAAAGCGTATGCAATGATTGAGATCGGTGTGCGAGAACTAATTCACAAACTAAACACGGACAAACATAGATAATATAAGCATGAAAGAATATAAAACTCTTTACCAAAGACTCAAAGACGAGTACAGAGTAAAGCTAATTGAAAACAAAAACAAGTGGCCGTACTTAGCCGAAAGAGCCGAGGACGCACTGAATAACAATAAATTTGTCGTAGACCTAACCGTAGGCCAGCTCGGTTATATATGCGATATGTGTGAAATAAGAAGCTGGGATAGTATATATACAATTTTAAATGAAGACTAAAATGAGTAAAAAAATAATCACCGACAAACTGATAACCAGTAAGTTAGAAAAGCAAGGGTATCTTGAATACCGCGATATGGAAGAAACTGAGGCGTGGAATTTATTGCAAGCACATTACAACTGTGAAGTGCATGACCAGTGGCGTAATAATAGCTATGACTTTTACTGCTACGAAGAAACAACTGCAGATGGGTATTCAGTATATGTAGCAACCCATAACGTTGACAGTGTTTGTGTGAGCGAAGATGTACATTACTACGACAACGATTTGTCAAGTGAAATAATAGATGCTATAAAAGACGGGAGCACTATGTACATTGATGACTTAGATGCGCACTATTTTATGGATGCAGTAGAAGAATGCTACGATGATATGATAGATAAGTTAAGAAACGATATAGAAGAACAATTAATTGAACAAGGATATGAATGGGAAGCCGACATTGAGTCAGAAGCCACTGCCTAAATGGTTTGACGGACAAGTATATAACGAGGGTGATACAGTATCTAACCCTTATACAGGTGAGTCAATCGATTTAACAGCTGAAGAGCTAAGTATGTACGACTTTATTAAAGGTGCTGAATTTGTTATGAGTGGTATGAGCAGCAATGCTAAATTGATAAGTGAAATGCGTAGAGGTTTGGATTGGTTCCGTCGTGCAAACCCTGAAGCATATATGATACTACTAGACTGATGGAAGATTTACATACTATAAAAAAGATAGTCATGGATACGGGGGTAAACATCTTATCCTCGTCCCGTGACCATGAGATAGTAATTAACCGGTGGTTATATTATACACTTGCAAAAGAGTATACACATTATTCACTCCGCGAGATCGGTGAAATAGTTGGTCGTAACCATGCGACAGTTATATATGGCTTAAAGCAGTTTGAAAACGAACGACAGTGGGATAAAGATTTACAAACTAAATACGACCGCTTGTCGATAATATGTATGAAGAAAATGCGATGCAACACTATGAAAGAAGTGGACGAACAAATAAAGTTTATGCACACTGAAATACATAAGCTGTATGCAATCAGAAAACAATTATTGAGTGATGAACTTATTAACGCAAAATAGTAAATTAAAGAAAACGAGTAAAGAGCTTGGCGTACGGGTATTTAATTTCGGTATACCTGCATACAAATCAGCCAGCGGTAAACTAACATGCCCAATGGCTAAAGACTGTGTAAAGTTTTGTTATGCTAAGAAAGGCGCATATATCTGGAGCAATGTAAAACCTGCTTTCGAAAAGCGCTACGAGCTAACTAAAACAGACGGTTTTGTAGATGCAATGAATGCTGAAATAAAACGTAAGAAACCAGACTATGTACGTGTACACGACTCCGGCGACTACTATAGCAAAGCATATTTGCAAAAGTGGATAGCGGTTGCTATACACAACCCTAACGTCAAGTTCTATTCGTACACTAATATGGTAGATATGTTTCAAAAAACCGATCTGCCTGATAACTATGATGTTATATTTAGTGATTCAGGTAAGCAAAAACACCTTATACGCACCAGCAAAGATAGGTATACAAATATATTTACTTCAGAAGAAAAGCTTAACAGGGCTGGATTTGTAAACGCAAGTAAAATAGATTTGTATGCAACAAAATGGTTTAGTAAAAACAAAAAAATAGGATTAATATTTCACTAATGAGTAACACAATATCACAAAAGTATATAAAAGATTATATAACAGAAAACTATGGCGAGGTGCGCCATAATATAAAGCGTATGACAAAAGCTTGCAGAATTGTGGCTAAGCAATATGGTTATACACCTAAACAGATATTTCACTTTATGATTGAGCAAGTAAGCTTAGGTGGTACGCATAGCTACGGTTTTAATACTGCATATGGTCGTGAAATACGGGAAGAGTTTGAAGTACAATACCACGAAATGTATAAAGAAATATGAAACTAAAAGTAGGTAGATACCATAGCCAATGGGGGATAGGCTTAAGTTATGTGTTTTTTAATAACATATACAGAGCAATCTCACTTGACTTAATATTTTTTATATTGAGTTAGTAATAACAGACTACCCTGATGGTGATGGTAGAATATAATTTACAAACTAAACACGAAGGTTAATCGATAATAATAATATGAAAGACGAACTAACATTGCAGCAGCGTGCAGAAAACTATATGTTTGCAAAAGTGCAGGCAGCTACAAATGAATTAAAAGACGCAGAGCGTTGGGACGGCCGCGGCTGGTCTGGCAACGAAAACTGGGAAGAAGTAAAACAAAACCAAATATACTACTGTAAACGCAGAGTTGAAGTAACACAATACATTTTAACAAAATTATATGACTGAGCAGGATTTAATAGATTTAGGATTTAAAAAGAAATAGTAACCAAAGAACAAAGTGGCGCTCCATTTGATTGGCACTATTACACTTATGACTTTGCAAAAGGTTTTTCATTAATAAGCCAAGCAAGTGATGAGGTCACAGATGACAACTGGTTTGTGGAAGTACTTGAAACAGACGGCAAAATAAAGTTTACTGATCTAGATCTTGTACAACAATTAATATTGTTAATTAATAAAGGAAAATGACAGAACAAGAAATGAACGACTTTGCAGATATTCTAGCAGAGAAAGTATTTAAATTAATAATGGATAGGCAAGCAGAACTTGACCAACAGTTTATTGAACAAGTAAAAGCATCAGGGCAAGACATTGAGATAACCTTACAACAAGATGTGTTTGGTAATCAACGTAATGCAACTGAAGAAGAGCAGTTATTAGCTGAGCTGGCACGGTTAATGACGCTGCTCCAGGCTTATGAAGACAAGGAGCAATACGAGAAAGCAGCAATAATTAAATCTAAAATAGAAAGAATAGAAATTAAATTAAATAAATTATGAGCACAAAAGTACAACATATATTAGTAGATTCATCGATGGTAGATACAGTAAGCTACTATAACGATAGCCAAAAGCTTATTGTAAACTTTAAAATGGAAGACTGTATGTATACAAAAACGTAGATGAAGGCACATTTGAAGATGTAAGGCTTAGCAATTCAACCGGGCGTGCATTACATAATAAAGTTTTTGGTGTATTTAAATACGAAGAACTGTAATGAATTTATTTTATCTTGATAGAGACCCTGTAATTGCTGCTAGCTATCATTATGATAAGCATAAGGTCAAAATGGTCTTAGAAGCAGCGCAAATGCTATGCACAGCGCATCACGTGTACGATAATGGACATAACGTTCCTTATAAACAAGCACACTTGAACCACCCGTCAACTATATGGGTACGCGGTAATAGAAATCAATACCTTTGGGCATATCAGTATATGATGGCTCTAGGTAATGAATATACAAAACGCTATGGCAAAGAACATAAAACTATAGCTAAATGTAGATATGTACTTAGCGACCCACCACCTGGTATACCAAACGGTAAATTTATACAACCGCCACAGTGTATGCCAGATGAATATAAAGTTGAGGGTGATAGCATTGCAGCTTACTGGAACTATTATGAAGGAGATAAGTATAAGATAGCAAATAAAAATGAGCAGAAAATTGTACGACCATTCACAGAAAAAGTATAAATTTGCAATAGCAAATAATAACTGGTATAACCAGAAGATTAAAATTAGTGTCACAAAAGTGTGACGCTAGCTAATTAAGTATATAAAGTAACAGGCTAATGTCACGCAAAATGCGATACTTACATGATAACAACATAATCTATCGGCGGTACCCCGTCAATGATCATCCTACCAAAGTATATGAGTGGGGTTGGTTTTATGATGAGGGTACGCATGAATGTTATGAGTTATTTAGAAGTAAAGCACAGATAACAACATATAAGTCGTTGAAGTGGCATTTGCTTGTACTTTGGTACTTAAACCCTCAGCTCAATCCAGATAAATTTGAAGAATTATCTTATTTTTTGTCGGATAAGTCAAATGGTTTTACTACCTTTACCATGCCAGAGCTACTGCTGGACAAGATGATATATGAAATCAGTATGATGGATTTAGATCAACCACCTAAAAATAAACTAAGAAAAGTTATTTTTAAAGATAATACAGGGTTGACGAAAAGTGAAAAATTATCTATTGTGGGTAAACTTATAGGTAGGGGTAGCAAAGCTGCGCCGGAGGATATATATGAAACGATGTTACTGCTGCACGATGATGATAAAAAATTACTGTTGCAGCAATAGCACGAGCGCTTGGGGTCTCAACCCGTACAGTGTACAGGAATATGACACACGAGCTAACCAAAGAAAAGGAGCTTTTAAATGAAAAAATATAATGTACAGAATTACATTCGGTATAAAGAAGATTTAGATTTTGTTCTAAGCACTATACCAGACAAATCATTTAAGGATTATTCAAGAGACGAGTTAATAACTGTATTCTTGCCACTTGTAGAAAACATAAGTAGAAGATTTGCCACGTCGCAGCAAGCGTCAGGTGTAATGACTATTAATGATTTAATACAAGAGGGTAGTTTAGGTTTGATAGCTGCGGTTGATAGAATAGATTGGGAGTCGCTTTCAAAAAGTGATGACCAGGAGTTAACGTTAAAATCGTTTTTAGGCAAGCGTATACGTGGTGCAATACGAAGATCAATTGATATTAATCGTGGTGACATGCGCATACCCGAGCATAAATTAAACGAGATTAGAAAAAATTCTGGTAAAGACAGGTTAATAGTTGAAACATTTTTTAATCAAATATTTTTAAGTATAGATGATAGCCCAAATGTTGACGACGAAAATGCAATGTTTCAAATACCAGATAAATCTGAGCCATATAATATTGCGTTACTAAATGCTTACCTATTAGGTATAATGAAAGAACACCTAACAGATAAAGAGTATGAAGTAATTCGATTAAGTTATGGGTTGGATTGTGATAAGATGTCTGCAAAAGATATTGCAGATAAACTAGAAATCAATGGTACAGCAAGTTATGTGCGTGTTTCACAAATAAAAAAAGAAGCAATTGATAAACTAGTAGATAATGTCCCTAGCAGTCAAGTAATTGATTACCTGTAAGTTAGGGCTAACAATAGTGTATAATACGTAATAATATATATATGACAATTCACGAGAAATTAAGTAAAATTCAACAAGAGTTTAAAGCGAAGAAAAGTCGTTTTAATTCATTCGGAAAGTACAACTTCCGATCTGCTGAAGATATACTTGAAGCTTTAAAACCGTTCAATGAAAAGTATAACGTATACTTTAAAGTTGATGAAAACTATTTAGGTGACGGTGTTATTGAAAGTGCTGCTACTGCAATTGACGCAGAAGGCGGAATGGAAATAACAGCTAAAGCTATTGTAGGTGTGGACTTTAACCAGAAGGGTATGCAAGTACCTCAACAGTTTGGTTCTGCTTCAAGTTATGGTAAGAAATATGCATTAGGTAATCTATTGCTTATTGACGACACTGCGGATGCTGATGCTACTAATACGCATGGCCGTGACCAAAAGAAAGATAAGCCAGTATTAAAATCTGGTACCGACGCTTTTACAAAAGCAATCGAATATATTAAATCTGGCGGCAGTATAACGGCAATTAATGCAAAGTATAGAGTAGATACCGCTGCAAAAGCAGAGCTTAAAAAGTATGAACAAGTCTGAAATTTTAGAAAAGCTTAGAGACGACGAACATTACTACGGTGCGTTCGGTAAGCAGTATCTAAGTAATTCTGATATAGGAACATTACTGAATGACCCATTGCAGTATGGGCAGCCAACGAAAGCATCACCTAATTTAATTATTGGGAGCTACTTTCACACAGCTATACTTGAACCGGATAAATTAGAACGCTTCAAAATTATTGATGCTAGTACAAGGAATACGAAAAAGTATAAAGAACTATCGGGTGGCGAGATGTGTATGCTTCAACAAGAAGTAGATAACATAACGTTTATGCGCGAGAAGTTAATGGCTAACGATACTGCAAGAAGTTTAATTCAAGGTGATAATGTAGAGTATGAAGTGCCGGGGATAATTGAACTGGCAAATAATATGTGGAAAGGTAAAGCTGATATTGTTAATCACGATGAGAAGCTTATTATTGATTTGAAAACAACAAGTAATGTAAATGCTTTTCGTTCAAGTGCACGCAAGTGGAACTACGATAGCCAAGCTTACATATATAGTAAGTTATTTGGTTACGAATTTATTTTCATTGCAATAGACAAAAATTCGCATATTATTGGTATCTTTGACTGTTCGCCTGATTTTTATGAAGCGGGTAAACGCAAAGTAGAAGATGCAAGTGCTGCATACGATCTATTTTACAACAACGAGGATTTCGATCCTACTAATTATTTTATAAATAAAACCCTTTAAAACCAAATATAATGGCACGAAGAAAAATGAAAGTGTGTAATGTAACTGGTATTAAAACCAGCGAGAGTAATTTTTATAATAACCACAACCATGTAAAGGCAATTGATAACCTCCGCAGAAGCACAGGTGTATCTCTTGATACTTTACGTCGAACCTTCAACAACTTAAATACATATGGCTTCAATAATTAAGACAAGTATTGATCTAACCAAAATACCGAAAGATAAAATTATCGACGGTAAAAAAGGTAAGTATTTACCTATTACGATAACACTGAACGATGAAGTCGATCAGTTTGGAAACCAAGGCCCTGTAGTTGTAGCGCAATCTAAAGAAGAGCGTGAAGCAAAAGCAGATAAAGTATACCTTGGTAATGTGCAAGTTGTATGGACTAACGGTGATAATGTAGATGCCGCCCCTCGCGATGGGCAAGCTCAAGCAGCACCTGAGATTCCCAAAAAGAACCGGGAACTTTTGGAACGTCAATCTCAACCAATAGAAGAAGATTTACCATTTTAATATAACAAATGCAAGTTAACAATTCGGAGATCAATGGATATTTGATTGACCAGTTTAATCAATACGACCTAAAAGT